>Ga0208495_1000002_pt1 | contig 291375 bp, 278 predicted proteins | sample CryBogmetaGMA14M_FD_184551 | JGI IMG/M metagenome (GOLD analysis project Ga0208495, IMG submission 184551) | Freshwater microbial communities from Crystal Bog, Wisconsin, USA - MA14M (SPAdes) | ecosystem: Environmental > Aquatic > Freshwater > Lake | place: Crystal Bog, Wisconsin, USA...
GTAGGGATCCCTCGTTTCAACCGTCACCGCCATGGCCTGAACGGTCGCTCCCAGAGCTTTTCTTATCCGTTCGACCCCCTCTTTTTTTATTGTTATATCTTCATTGAACCCTTCATAATAAAGGAGGTGGCCTTCTGCATCACGGACAGCTTGCTGGTTCACAGATACCCAGATCATGCTGCCATTTTTTCTATAAAACTGAGTTTCAAATCCCCTTACCGGCCCCTGTTCTTCTATCATTTTCAATAATACTTTGCGATCTTCCGGGTTCATATAGAGCTGTTTCGGAATATCTATGACGGTTGTCATGAGATCTTCAGGAGAATCATAACCCAACATGGTTGCCAGTGCCCGGTTGGCCGTAAGATACCTGCCTTCATGGGTTGTCTGAAAGATGCCTTCCTGGGCATTCTCAAAGAGACTCCGGTATCTTTCCTCGGCCCACTTGCGCTCGGTGGTGTCCATGGTGTTGCCCAGGACTGCCGACCTCCCCTTATAGGAAATGGGTGTGACTGTTTCCATGAGCCACCTGACCTGGTTGTTCTTGTCCACGATCCGGTATTCATAGGGGGCTGTCAGCTCTCCCGCAAGCATCTTTCTGGCCATCTCCCGGACCATTTTCCGATCGTCGGGATGAACAAAATGAAGGACCTGCTCACCAATCAGCTCTTCTTCCGGATAGCCGGAGTAGTTCGGGATGTGTGGATTCACAAAGCAGAGCCTGCCGTCCTGTACGATATACACCCCTGTCTGGGAACCGTTCGCCATCGTCCGGTATTGTTCTTCCACGAATTTTCGATCGGTGACATCGCGGACAATGCCCCGGAATCCCCGGCGATGGCCTTCCCCATCCCGCAGCAGGGAGGCGAAAAATTCAATCGCTCTTCTGGTGCCGTCCTTGTTTATAATATCCCATTCAAATCTTTTCAGGGGATTTCCCGTCTGGTACATCTGATTGTAGGCTCGATAGACCCTGTCCGCGGTTTCTTCATCAGCGGCGTAGCGCCGGAAGTTTGAGCCCAACAACTCACTTTTACTGTACCCGAAGATCTTGCAAAAGGATTCATTGAAAAATGTGAAGTTTCCCGAAAGATCGACCTCCTGGTAACCGTCTTCGATCTCCTCCAGAATCGTCCGGTATCTTTCCTCGCTTTGCTTCAGTTCCTCCTCCTCCCGCTTGCGGTTGGTGATGTCGCGTGAAAGTCCACAGATACCCGTAATATGGCCTTGTGCGTCCTGGATCGGTGTTTTCATGATGTCGAACGAAATGAATGTCCCACAAACCCGTTGCGTCAGCTCATAATGCACCGATTCTCCCTGAAGAACCAGACCATCCGTATCTTGAATAATTGACTCAGTCATATCCTTGTTTTCGAAAATGGGGATTTCTGCATCTGTATGTCCAAGAAAGACTGATGGATCAACATCAAACCTCTTCTGGAAAAAATTGTTGATGCTAAGATAACGGCGATTCGCGTCTTTGACAAAAATGAAATCCTGGACTGATTCGAAAATCGCCCTCATCCGCTCTTCACTCTTCTGCAGTGCCTCCTCCGCCTGCTTGCGGTCGGTGATATCGTGCGATATGCCCAGCACAGCGATTATTGTGCCATTTTTGTTCCGTACCGGTACGATGCGTGCGTCAATCCATCGTTCACCCTTGGGAAATGGTTCAGACAATTCCCTATGAATCATCTCACCATCCCGCACGACCTTCTTAATGGCCTGCATATGCTGTTCGGCAATCCGCTCGGGAAAAAGATCACGGATATTGCGACCGGTCATGGCATCTGGTTTCATTCCGAACTGAGCCGCACTTTTCTCATTTACAATAAGAACGTTTCCCTGTGCATCTAAGAGAAAAATCATACTTGGGGAGTTCTCGGCAAGTATGCGGTACTGCTCTTCGCTTTCCCGCAGCGCCACCTCCACCTGCTTACGTTCTGATTCCGTTCTTTCCAGATCTGCGATTTTCTGTTTCAAAGAGGCCAGTTCCTGGATCAGGAGCTGCTTTGTTTTGCTTTGATCTTTCATCTGATATCTCCTATAGCGACTCACTGTACCGAATGGAAAGAAAGAAGGGTAATATTTTTCCGAAATCTCTTAATCGGATTCAGAACAAACCCTGTCTTTCCCATTCTTCTTCGCCTGGTACATAAGCTGATCAACCCGGTTCACGAAGGCCTTCATGTCTTCCTGCGACTTATATTGCGCTAGCCCGATGCTCACCGTAATATAGACGTCTTTACCCGATACCGGGGAAAAAATCTCTTCCTTGAGTTCTGCTCTGATTCTTTCCGCCGTAACGGCGCCGTCCCCGCTGGTCGTCATGGGCAGGAGGATGGTAAATTCTTCGCCGCCATAGCGATAGGCCGAATCCGTCTGGCGCAGGCATCGTTTGACTACCTGACCGAATCGCGATAAGACCTGATCTCCCTCGATATGACCATAAGTGTCGTTAAATTGCTTGAAATCGTCAAGATCAAGAAGGAGAATGGTCAAAGGCTGTCCGTAGCGGTCTACCCGATCGATCTCCATTTTTAGTTGTTGATAAAAATGCCTGGAATTGTAAAGCCGGGTAAGATCATCGATAATACTGAGTTCACGATATCTATTTTCGCTTTCCCTTAGTAAGGCCTCCACCTCTTTCCGTTTGGTGATATCGCGGGCCACCGCCTGAAATCCGGTCACATGGCCATCTTCCACGATCAACTGAGTATTTTGCCCAAGCCAGACCTCATGACCCTCTTTCGTGAGAATAGGATATTCTGAATATGTATTTTGAATCCCCTTTACGAACTGACGACCGAAGAACTTAATGGCATCGTCACGCATGTCCGGGCGAATAAATGTCGGATAATGCTTCCCTATAAGCTCCTCTTCTTTGTATCCTGTAATACGGAGCCCCGCCGGATTCACGAAGGTGAAGCGTCCAGTGTTGTCCGTCTTGAAGACGGTATCACTCGCATTTTCCACCAATGACCGGTACCTCTCCTCGCTCTCCCGAAGCGCCTCCTCCGACCGCTTACGGTCGGTGATATTGCGGGAACTCTGGATCACGGCCGTAACTTCACCTTGATCATCCCTAAGCAGATCGCCTATCGTCTCCAGCCAAATATAATGCCCTTCTGCATGTTTTATCCGGTATTCAACCGTGGCGGGCTTTTTGTTGATGAGACCCTCGGAAAATACGTTAATGACATGTCCCACATCATCGGGGTGGACAATATCAAAGACTGACTTGCCGACCCGCTCTTCCGGCTTGTAGCCGAGGCCCTTGAGATGAGACAGGCTCAAATATAAATTGTTGCCCTGCAAATCGGTCACTCTGATCATATCTGACATGTTTTCCGTAATCAGACGCAGTATTCCCTCGCTTTTTCTGAACGCCTCCTCCGTCCGCTTGCGCTCGGCTTCCAAGTACTCCAGTTCCTGAATTTTCTTTAGTAAGGCGGATGTCTCTTCGATCAGTTCTGCATTTGTCCTGGATTGTTCGTTCATCTAGTGCTCCCCTGTCGCGACTGACTTTACCGGCTGGAAACAAATCGGGCAGTATTTGTAACGTGATGTATAAAACCTTGACAGAATTACCGAATATCCATTGAGATGTCAATTGGAATATAGTTCGTCAGATGCTGCTTACCACTGGATATCAGAAACTTTTCCTGACGCATGCAGAATAATGATCACAGAAGGTTGTCCTTGAATTCGTGAAATGGAAAAACGAGTTGTACAATGATTACATATTTCAACCCACAATCAGAGATAAGATCCTTGAATCGGAACTAACGACTTGTATTATTTGTATTTGTTGACGATGTTTTTGCCGTTGTTTATCTTTCATAGAAAAGAGTGAATGTATGCTGCACCCACAGGAATTTATGCAGTGGAAAGGTCAAGAAAAGCCCGATATTCTGACTATTCCCCGCAATCCCATACAGAGATGGTTTGAAACTGACTCACGTGGATGCATCGTGTTGCGTCCACAACCATGAGTGCGGTGGATGGTGCGTGTACGAACTCTGCCAGGTCGGGGTGTTTTTTAATATAGATGTTCGCGAAAGCTTCCCATGCCTTTCCTCTTCTCAAAGAACGGGCCTTTCCAATCACGGTCACTGCCTCCGTACCCATAAGGTTTTTTGTCTTTTTTGACCTGTTATCGATGAGGAGCGCTACAGATTTTGTCTTGATCATATTCCTGTATTTCCGTGTCGCCCTTGGTGTGGCGAAGATGATTGCCTTATCGTCAGGCGTGAGGGCAAAGTTGATAAGGGATGTGTAGGGTTTCCTGTCATCATCTGTTGCAAGTACCGCAAAATACTCCATCCTGTCGAGCATCTCCAACCGCTCCGGAATAAGGACTGCGCCCTTTCGTATTGTGCTTGGGAACTTTTCTTTATTCATTAGATATTTACCACCATTTCGTAGCGATAGATTTAGCTTGATCTCTATATAGTAAAATTAAGATATGTTGCAAATGAAACCTTCAGGAAGCAAGCGAAACCAGATTATAAAAAAGTATTTGCAAAGTTGAAAGTTGCGTGTTGCTCAGGAGAGGGTCAGTCCGTTCAATAATCAGTTTCTCTAAGACTCTTAAACCCCGCTTACATACCGGCCGATAACTTTGAAATCGACCGATTCAACGTCCTTCAAAACAATAGATTGATAATCCGGGTTCACTGATTCCAGCCTGATTTCCTGATAGCGGAAGGTTTTCTGGCTTTCAATGCGCTTCGAACCCTGATAACGTCGGATGGTTATTCCTTCCCCCATATCTGGATCGTAAACGTCCCTGCTCTGGACCAATAGAATCAGGCCGTCGAGGGAGCCCTGAACGTCCGTATCAAAAATAACGAAGCTGCCGTCAGCCATGAGGGGTGCCATTGCCATCCCTTCGATCTGAGTGACAAACATCGTTTTTTTCAATTTCCGGCCTAGTTCCACTTCCATCCACCCCTCCTCTTTCGCGTCTCCAAGTCGGCCGAATTTTTCCGCTGCTGCTGTTGTCGTATAAAAGGGCAGATAGCGTGTAAACCGCTCCTTCTTCGGTGGGGCAATCACCAGCATCAACGGGGGCTTTTCTTTCTGAACATTTTTATAAAAAAGCTGCACGGAAACAGTCGGATTCTTGATATCTTTCCTGGTCTTATCTTTCCATTCCATCAGTGCCTTGAGTAGTTCTTTCGTTTCTTTTTGCAGAGCTTCTTCAATGGCTTTGATTGCTTTTTCCGGCTTTCCATTAACTTCCGGCCAGAACGGGTCTGGCAACGCCGGCTTAAGCCTGCCCATATCGATGAGAGAAAGCAGGCTGGCCAGAAGGGGACTTTTCCCCCCTTGGCGCAGAATGGTTTCTTCATCAAAGCCTGCGGCAATGAGGTTCTGATCGAAAAGCGTAGCATGCCTGGCCCGTGCAATATCGCACATCGCCGCTTTGACGAGTATTCTCTTTCCCTGCTCCTCAAGCGCACGCAAGGTGGCCCTATGAGCGGCCTGATGTTTCTGCACCTGGATTTTCAAACGATTCCTGACGATGGCATTAAAGTGCTCCCGCGCCCGGACCTCAAAAGCAATAGCCGTTCCACCTTCCGGCAGCCGTGCCTGGAAAACAGCCTCCAACTCTGCAAGTGTAACTACCGGTTTTATTTCTCCATCCTGAAGGCAATAATAGGCCACCAAAGGGCTGGGTGTTTCAACGCTATATCCAACCAAGGGAACATGGCATGCTTCTGGATTTTTTAATGCGGCGATTCCTTGTAAAAGGCTCTGCAACAGGGGTTCACCATAGCTGAGAAAACGCAGGAGTTCCGGGTCATGGTCGAAGATCTCCCGATAAAAAGTCACCTCAAACCGTTTCCCCTGCCAGCGCAGATACCAGGCATCGCGAATCTTGGGATGCCTTTCCCAACAGGCTTTCAATGTCTCGGACCCGGTCAGCACCTTCTCCAACTCCGAAGGTGATGGCAAGGCTTGATCGCCAGAAAATTGAGGAACATCTCGCAGGAATTGGAAGAAAAGTTTTTCCTTCAGGCCGGCCGCTATTGCCGGTTTGACCGGAGAAACATTCTCCAGAGTATCCTGGACTGGTGATTTCAGAGGACGCCACTGAATCAGGCGATCCATAACAAGAGCAGGAAGGGGCAACGTTGTCCAGCGGGCTTCCTTGCCTTCCCAGAGATTTTCAAAACGTTGCCGGACGATGGCTAAATAAGGGGCACTGGCATCCCAAGATTTAAAAACGAAAGACTGCTCGTCGTTTTTCAGCCATCCATGCATAGCAATCTGTTGGCCCTTACCGTCCGTGAAAATACCTATCCATGGAGGATCATAATCCCTGGCATCTGATACGGAAAGGATTTTCCCGTTTTTTTGGGGCAAAACCAGCCGGATCTGCAGGGTTTCATTGGCGGCCATCCAGGCGAGGACTTCTAATGGCCGCTTGATCAATGGATCCTTGATGTCAAGGAGAGGCAGGAGTTTATCTTTCAGAATCTCAGCCAGTTCATGCCCCTTCCGAACAGTGGTCACATCGGCTTCATCCATTGTTACTCCGGCAAGCAGGCGCATGGTTCCCTGATTTCTGATCAGATGGGGTACACCGGCAGCAGCCAGTGTGAAAGGGGGGAAAAATCCCGCAATACAGTCATAGCGTATACTGCGGGATAGAGCAGGGATATAAAACTCCTGGAGGCGGTCGTCTGACGGGCCGTAAGCGATTCGGAAGTCATAGGATTTCAGTGACTGTTCCGGCATAAACGCTCCCCCTTTATTAAACCATCGAGCATGAGCACAACAGAAATGTAATTAATTTCAGGATATTGTCTTTAATTCAGCCATGCTTGTCAACCGCTATTATCTTATGAAGACAATAAAAAAAGGGGTTAGATGATTTCTAACCCCTTGGCGTATTTGGCGGGGTCGAAGGGACTCGAACCCTCGGCCTCCGGCGTGACAGGCCGGCGTTATAACCGACTTAACTACGACCCCGTACAAATTCAATTTAAAATTTTAACCAATGAAACCCTTGCCGGTCTCATCTAACTTTCATGGTAGGCGGAACAGGACTTGAACCTGTGACATCCACGGTGTAAGCGTGGCGCTCTCCCAGCTGAGCTACCCGCCCATCGTTCTGCCTCACAGCAGGGATTGGTTTCTAACAAGAACGGTTATGGTTGTCAAGCGTTTAATGATTTACAGGGACCTGAGGCGTATTGATCACCGGTATGACCGGCGGCGGCAGGTTCATCAGAGGTTCCACTTCACGGAGATCACTCTTCAGCGGTTCGGGTTCACTGCTGGTGCCGGGAAGAAGGGCTATCTTCATAACCTCATCCATATGCTCCACAAAAATAATTTCGAGGGCCTTGACGACATTTGCCGGAACTTCGGCCAAATCCTTTTCATTATCCTTGGGGATAACCACTGTTTTGAGATTGGCGCGATGCGCCGCCAGGAGCTTCTCCTTGAGGCCACCGATGGGCAGCACCCTGCCCCGCAAAGTGATCTCACCGGTCATCGCTAAGTCGCCACGAACTTTTCTCTTCATGAAGGCCGAGGCAATCGCCGTAGCCATGGCGATTCCGGCGGAAGGCCCGTCCTTCGGAATGGCACCTTCCGGCATGTGGATATGGATATCTGTTTCCTTGTAGAAATTCTCCGGCAAACCAAACTGATCTGCCCGGGCCCGAACATAGGTCAGAGCGGCCTGTATGGATTCTTGCATAACATCGCCCAGTTTACCGGTCATGATCATCTTGCCTGTCCCGCTCATGAGGGAAACCTCAATAGCCAGGAGTTCACCGCCGACCTCTGTCCAGGCCAGACCGACGGCTAATCCGATGCTGTCCTTCCCCTCTGTTTCCCCATGCCGGTATTTCGGGACACCCAGATATTTGGATACGTTCTTGGAAGAAATTTTGATCAGTTCGCGGTTACCGTTGGTCACGATCTCGCGGGCCACCTTCCGGCAGATGGAAGCGATTTCCCGTTCCATGTTTCTCACCCCGGCTTCGCGGGTGTACTGCCGGATGATGGTTAACAGAGCACCTTCTGAGAAAACAAGGTTGCCCTTGTTGAGCCCGTTTGCCTCCTTCGCCTTGGACACGAGAAACTTGTGGGCAATATTCAGTTTTTCCGGTTCTGTGTAGCCGGCAATCCGGATGACCTCCATTCTGTCCTGAAGGGGTGCCGGAATGGTCTGGAGTACGTTAGCCGTCGTGATAAACATGACATCCGACAGGTCATAATCGACTTCGAGATAGTTGTCATTGAAGGCATTATTCTGCTCGGGATCGAGGACCTCCAGCAGTGCCGAGGAGGGGTCACCCCGGAAATCGGAACTCAGCTTATCTACTTCATCGAGGCAGAACACGGGGTTGTTGGAGCCCGCTTTTTTCAATAATTGGACGATCTTGCCGGGCAGCGCTCCGATGTAGGTCCTGCGATGGCCCCGGATTTCTGCTTCATCCCGCACACCACCGAGAGACAGGCGGACAAATTTCCGGTTCGTAGCGCGGGCCACCGACTTGGCGATAGAGGTTTTTCCAACCCCGGGAGGACCGACCAAACAAAGAATCGAACCCTTGTTTTTCTTGATCAGTGATTGTACCGCCAGATATTCGAGAATCCGTTCTTTGACCTGTTTCAGACCATAGTGATCCTCTTCCAGAATGATCTCGGATTCTTTGAGGGTGTGTTTATTTTCTGTTTTTTCAGACCAGGGCATGTCGAGTAACCAGTCAATATAATTGCGCGAAACCGTTGCTTCCGCAGACATGGGTGCCATCATCTGCAGCTTCTTGATCTCCGCCTTGACCTTCTTCTGAGCCTCCTCGGACATCTTCTTGCTTTTCAGCTTCTTTTCCAGTTCGGTGATTTCACTTTTGAAATCATCCTTTTCACCCATCTCCTTCTGGATTGCCCGCATCTGCTCGTTAAGATAATAATCTTTCTGGGTCTTTTCCATCTGCTTTTTGACGCGCCGCTTGATCTTTTCCTCAACCTGAAGGATCTCGATCTCGCCAAGCATCATTTCATAGATGGTTTCCAGTCGGGCGTTGACGTTGAGTATCTCCAGAATCTTCTGCTTGTCTTCCAGCTTGATTCCGATATGGGAAACAATGACATCCGCCAGTTTCGATGCACCCTCAATAGAAGCGATCGTTCCCACCATTTCAACATGCACTTTCTTGCTGAGCTTTACGTAGGTTTCAAATGCTTCCCGGATACTCCGCATCAGGGCTTCCGTCTTGACATAATCCTGGTCTTCGGCCTCCTCCTGTTCTTCGACATTGACCATGAAGAAATCCTGATTGGGCAAATATTCTTTAATGACGCCTCTTTGCTTACCCTCGACAAGAACCTTGACGGTTCCGTCCGGGAGCCTTAAAAGCTGAATAATGATGCCGAGCGTTCCAATCTTGTAGATATCCTCTTCCAGAGGCTCATCCTTCTGCGCGTTCTTCTGCGCGACCATGAAAATCCCCTTTTCATACTTCATGGCCGATTCGAGCGCGGCAATGGACTTCTCACGACCCACAAAAAGTGGAACAATCATGTGGGGAAATACGACCACATCTCTTAAGGGTAACAGGGGAACGGAAATAATCTTTTCTTGTTTCTCTCTATTTTTCATAAAATCAAACATGTTCGTCCTATATTTTAAGCTGTTTCAGATTGCTTTTCAAAAAGCAGGATCGGGTGTTCCCGGTTCATGACCACATCCTCGTTGATGACACACTCCCGCACGTCACTGCGAGAGGGAAGATCATACATAATCTCCAGCATCGTATTTTCCATTATGGCCCGAAGCCCCCGCGCCCCGGCCTTTCTCTCCGCGGAAAGCTTCGCAATGGCTCTGAGCGCTCCCTCGGTAAATTTCAACCTGACCTTCTCCAGTTCAAATAACTTTGCATACTGTTTCGTGATGGCGTCTTTGGGCTCCACTAAAATCCGGATCAGATCATCCTGGTTCAATTCATTCAACGTGGCAATCACCGGTAGCCGCCCCACAAATTCCGGAATCAAACCGAACTTTAAAAGATCCTCCGGCTGCACCTCTGCCAGGAGTTCCCCCACTTTTTTTTCTTTCTTGCTTTTGATATCAGCTCCAAAACCCATTTTGTTCACACCAATGCGTTTGGCAATGATATCTTCCAGCTCATTAAATGCCCCGCCGCAGATAAACAAGATATTTGTTGTATCCACCTGAATGAATTCCTGCTGGGGGTGTTTCCTCCCGCCTTTTGGCGGAATATTCGCCATGGTCCCTTCAATAATTTTCAGAAGGGCCTGCTGAACCCCTTCCCCGGAGACATCGCGCGTAATGGAAGGGTTCCCAGATTTTTTTGCGATCTTGTCAATTTCATCTATATAAACAATACCCTTTGAAGCCCTGGCCACATCATAGTCAGCATTCTGCAGCAGGCTCAAAATGATATTTTCAACGTCCTCTCCCACATAACCGGCCTCGGTCAGTGTGGTGGCGTCAGCGATGGTAAAGGGCACATTCAACATTTTGGCCAGCGTTTTCGCCAGCAACGTCTTGCCAGATCCCGTTGGACCAATAAGTAAGACATTGCTTTTCTGGATGTCAACCCCTTGAACATCCACATTTGTGAATAAGCGCTTGTAATGATTATAAACAGCCACAGAAAGAACTTTTTTTGTCCTTTCCTGTCCGATCACATACTGATCAAGAAATTTCTTGATAGTTTTAGGTTCAGGAATCCCCTTGTTGGAATCTTCTTTTGGGGATGTTTCCGCTTCTTCTTCAACAATACATCGGCATAGCTCGATACACTCATCACAGATATAAGCCGTCGGACCGGCCACCAGTTTGAGCACCTCGTTCTGGTTCTTTCCGCAGAAGGAGCAGAAAAGCATCCCCTGCCCGCCCTGGTGATAATCTTTTCCTTTTTTTGCCATTTAAATGTCCCCTTATGTCCGTTTGAGAATTATTTCATCAATAATCCCATAATCCTTGGCTTGCTGGCTGATCATATAATAGTCGCGTTCCGTGTCCGTCTGAATCTTGGACAGGGGCTGACCTGTCAGGTCTGCGAGTATTTGATTCAATTCTTCTTTCAGACGCAGGATCTCCCGTGCCTGAATATCAATATCCGTCGCCTGCCCCTGAAAACCACCGAGAGGTTGATGAATCAGAATTCTTGAGTGGGGTAAGGCATACCGTTTGCCTTTTTGTCCGGCCGCCAGCAGAAGGGCGCCCATACTGGCGGCCTGTCCCATACAGAAGGTAGAGACCGGCGGTTTAATATACTGCATGGTATCATAGATGGCCATCCCGGAGCTGACATGTCCGCCCGGCGTGTTAAGATAGAAAAAGATCTCTTTGTCAGGATCCTGCGATTCCAGATATAGCATCTGAGCGATCACCAGATTTGCGATATGATCATCGATGGCCGTACCCAGAAAAATGATCCGGTCTTTCAGCAGTCTGGAGTAGATATCAAAGGCCCGCTCGCCCCTGCCGTCCTGTTCGACCACCATGGGAATCAGGGTCATGGCTTTTCCTCCTCTGCCGAAATCTGGTCTTTTCTCACCATCTGTATTTTCGCACTTTTTTCAATAAAGTCAAATACTTTATTATGCAGGACCTCGCTTCTGATGTGGTCCAGCATATCGTCCTTTTCAAGAACCTCTTTCATTGCTTCCGGCGTCTGGCTGCGGCTTTCCGCGATCAGTTTGATCCGGTCTTCTATTTCCGTGTCTTCAACGGCTATATTCTCTTTCCGGCCGATATTCTTGATGATCAAAGCCGTCTGAACGATTTTTTTCGCTTCGTCCTTATAGGCATCATGCATTTTGACGGTCAGTTCCGTAGCGGCTTTCTTATCCATCCCTCTGGATAACAAACGCCGCTGCGTATCCGCCATCATCTGGAAGATCTGCCGTTCCACAAAGGACGGCGGGACTTCGAATTCATTTTCCTTATTTTCCAGAAGTTTATCTACGATGAGTTTTCCAAGATTTGCATTGATACGGGCCTTATTTTCCGCCTCTAGGGTTTTCCGGACATCGGCTTTCAGGTCTTCCAGCGTTTCATACTTCTCAAAATTGCGTACAAAGTCTCCGTTAATCTCTGGAAGTTTCTTTTCTTTGATGCCTTTCACCGTTACGGAAAATAAAACGTCCTTTCCCGTCAGATGCGCGGCATGATAGTCATCGGGAAACTTGACCCGGATCTCTTTTGATTCACCTTTTTTCATACCGATCACTTGATCCTCAAAGCCCGGCACGAGCATTTTAGAACCGATCTCCAGGAAATAATCTTCCGCTTTCATATCTTTCTGGACTTGACCATCGATAGATCCTTCAAAGTCAATCGTTGCGAAATCGCCTTCCTTCAAATCCCTGTCCTCTTCCATGTCCTGCATGGTTGCAAACATCTGTTGAATTTCCTTGAGTCGCGCGTCGACATCAGCATCGGTGACTTCCAGTTCCTCTTTTTCCAGTTCGAGATCCAGATATCCGCTCGGCTCAACCGGGGGTTCCACTTCCACGGTGGCTGTAAAGGCAAAACTTTTTTCCTTCTCAATACCCTTTTGCTCGATCTGGGGCTGCGTGACGGCTTGAATGTCATATTCCTTGAGGGCATCCCAATAGAACTGATTAACCAGATTCGTAACAACCTCTCCCTCTACATGATCTTTGTAATGAAGTTCAAGGATATTCCTGGGAATTTTACCCTGGCGGAATCCCCTGACCCGGGCAGTTCTACTAACGTTGCGGTAGGTGCTATCCAGTTCCTTCTGCACATCTACCCAGGGTATATCAAAAGAGAGCTTCTTCTTCACGGGACTCAATTGTTCAATGTTTACAGCCATATTCGATTTACTCACCACCTTCAACTCCTTTTCTTTCCTGGATCTTGATCTATCTTTTGACTGGTGCGAGAGAGGGGACTTGAACCCCTATCCACTTTAGGTGGGCTGGATCCTAAGTCCAGTGCGTCTTCCAGTTCCGCCACTCTCGCCAAGGTACAAACTTGCTAACTATATATTCATTGAAAACCGAATTGTCAACGCAATTTATGATAGGGGCGACCCATCCATAGACACTAAAAAAACCGCCAGAAAGGCGGTTTTTTCATCCATGGGTGGGGTCGACGGGTACAATGCTCACTTTCGACTCCAAAATCCCATGATGGCAAGGAGAATTATTACAAAACCGAATCCCAGATAGACATATGTGAAAGGGTTGAGAATAAGGTCTCCTTGATCAGTAAAAATGTCGACATTCAGTATATAACCCCAGTACATCGCAAAACAGTAATTGATCAATAGCGCTAATTTCAAATAACCAAAGAGAAAGGCAAAAGTAATCAAAGTTAATAGAAACATAAACTGGAAAAGGGGGATGGCCATTTCTGATGAAAAAAAAGACTCCATATTTTTATCTCCTTTTAAAAAATATAGTTTCCTTTTGATATTTTATCCGCTCCGGGGTGCGATCATTGCTGGGGTCGATTTGTCAGGAATCTTACCCGTATTTCAAAATGATCCCCTCAATAATATTTGAAACGTCCTCGCAGATATCAGTCGCTTCTTCAATGCGCTCAAGGATTTCTTTGCATTTGATCAGTTCAATAACATCTGTTTCTCGCTCGAAAAGGCGCGCCATGGATTGTCGAAGTACATGATCTGCCTCATTTTCCAAAGAATTGATTTCTATGCAGGTCTCAAGGACTATTTTAACTTTCTTACTGCGCTGTCTCATGGCGTGGATGGCTTTATTCACAAGGACAATGGATTTATTCAGGATGAGGGCAAGCTCTATGAGCTCGGAAGCTGGCTCTTTGATCTTGTAAAGTTGCATTTTTGTAGCTGACTCTTCGATCATGTCCAGGATATTGTCCATCTTATTTGCCAGAGAATAGATGTCCTCCCTGTCTAAAGGGGTAATAAAGGTTTTGTGCAAATCTTGATAAATTCCGTGGGTAATAGTATCCGCTTCGTGTTCGATTTCTTCAAGCTTTGATATTTTCGTTTCTGAATTTTTATAGTCATTCAATATTTCCATAAAAAGCATTCCGCCCTCTTGGATTTTTTCCGCCAGTTCCTCAAAGCGATCAGAAAACTGTACTTCTTTTGGAATGAATTTCACAGCTCAGATATCCCCTTTCGACAATCATTAAGGAATGAATTCTTAACACAATCTATTTTTAATTGTAAGCGATTTCCGGAATAGCGATTCTTACTTGTTACAGGTTGAGCAGTCCATCTCTCAAATAGATTAACCGCTGAATCTGTTGCTCTGGTCAAAAAGAGGAAGAATTGAGAAGAGAAGCACAATGGCGAGTGGCTAACTGTTTGATTTTACTATGGTCGTGGCGAGATGATTTGAACCTATGGAAAGTAATCTTAAGCAATTGATATTATGATGTATAAAAAACCGTTGCGTAATAAGACAAATTCGGTTGATGCGTACTTTAAAGTTTAAAAGGGAAGATGACCATTTTGATAACGGTTGAACTCGACGCACCCGCTGGTCAGCAAGGGCAGCTCCAACAACATCTATGGCGTAGCGGCTCTACAACTATTCCGGGCAGAAGCTGTCATCGCCAAGTCCCTTGTTAAGGCATCCTGAGCATTCATTGGGGCGGTTGTTCCGCCAGCATTTGCTTGAGCTCCCGCTTCAGGATCTTCCCGACTCCGCTCGTGGGAAGTTGATTCATAAACGTGATCACCTTTGGAACCTTATAGGAAGCCACGTTTTTCTTCAGGTAGGTAAGAATCTTTTCCTTTTCGGCCGTGCTTTTCTCAATCCCCGGCCGTAGGATGATGGCACACGCTACCCGTTCCGATCCTGGCCGCTCGGGGTCCGGAAGGCCCACCGAGGCCGCCATCTGCACGTCCGGATGCTTGGACAGGACATCATCAAGTTCACGGGTAAAGACCTTGAATCCAGAGACGATGACCATGTCCTTCACCCGGTCGACGATGTAGAAGTAACCGTCTTCGTCCATCCTAGCGACATCACCCGTGTACAACCAGCCATCCTGCAAGGCATTGGCTGTTTCCTCCGGTTTGCCGAAGTAGCTTTTCATCACCTGGGGTCCCCGAATGGCGATTTCCCCGGGTTCTCCCGCCGCGACAAGCTGTTTCGTGGTGGGATCAACGAGCTTGAAGGCCGTATCGGACAGGGGCATGCCGATCGAGCTGGCTTTCTTCCTGCCGTAGCGCGGGTTGCAGCAGGTGACCGGGGAGGTCTCTGTCATGCCATACAGTTCGATAAAATTCCCCTCCCCAATGATCGCCTCCAGCTCCTTGATGTTCTCCGCCGGGAAAGGTGCCGCAGCGCTTAGGCACCACTTGACGCTGCTCAGGTCCACCGTCTTGAATTCGGGCTGTTTCATCAGTTCAAAGTAGACGGTGGGCACATTCACGATGCAGGTGGGCCGGTACTTCTTGATCGCCTCGATGAGGAAGTGTGAATCCCGCGGATTGGGAACGCAGATCTGGGTTGCTCCCTGAGTGATGATGAATCCACCCAGTGCGAGACCGGCGATGTGGAACATGGGAAAGGCCGACAGGGCTGTATCTTCAGGGCGTATATCGAGCCATGTCAGAACCTGATGCCGGTTATACATGTAGTTTCTCTGGGTCAGCATGGCGCCTTTGGCGAGTCCAGTTGTGCCGCCCGTGTACATCATGAAGATCATGTCGTCCATAGAGCGTTTTACCGACACAAATTCCTTGGAAAAGGTAGGTAGGATTTCGGTGAAGTGGTGGGTCTTTTTGCCGGGGATGGGTTGCACTTCCGCCGTGGGGATTTTTTTAAGCAACTTGCCGAGGAAACGCTTCAAGGGTGGTAGAAAATCGGCGATTTCAGAGACCACAACGGTGGTGAAGGGACACTGTGCTGCAACTTGGGCAAGCTTGGCAAAGAGCACATCCACCGTTAAAACTATTTTGGTCTGCGAGTCCTGAAGCTGGTGCGCCATCTCACCGGGAGTCAGCAGCGGACTCAATCCCGAAGTGACACAGCCGACCTTTTGCGCTGCGATTACCGCAACATAGTGGGCCGGAATGTTGGGCAAATGGAGTCCCACCACGTCATCGGGCTTCAGGCCGCTTTGGATGAAGAAGTGTGCAAGTTGGTTGGACATTTCGTCCAGCTCGCGGAAACTCAGACGGGCCCCCAGGTAAACGAGAGCTGTCTTGTCAGGATAGTGTTGAACAACGTCCTGGAATGTTTCCGCGAAGGTCTTGTCCTCGTAGGAAAGCGTGGGTGAAACATTCGGGTCATAATGATTCAGCCACGGTTTTTGCGTGTACACATCACCCATGACAACACCTCCTGTAGCAGGATAACCATCATTATTGACAAGAACTCTTTTTGCGCTGTCGAACTATATGATGGGCGGCCTTGTGTGTCAATAAAAAGTGAACATCAAGGGATGTATTATTAATTGTTATCTTGAATGTTTTGTGACGACTGCGGTTTGCGGACTGCAGGAAAAAGCAGTTGCGGCACCTATTCCGCCTCGCCGAGAAACACAAAGGCCCCCCAGTAGTAGGGATTGTCGGTGCCATAGCGGGTCTTCACCGTTTGCCGCTGTTTGAGAGCCGCATTGCGAAGGGCCTCGGCCCGGTTCATTTTGCCTGATTGCATGTTCTTGTAGAAAGAAATCTCCTGGCCGGGAACCTCCCAGAGACTCATGACAAGGCTCTTGGCGCCAGCCTGGGTGAATGCCCTTCTCAAGCCATAGACCCCGTCACCGTTCTTCCACATCCCTCTGCCCTGCTATATAAAACTTAATCTTGAGAATCCTGAAGCGAATAAAGGGGCATTCTGAAAGCGGGACTATAGCTGGACAGATTGTGCTACATCAACTGAAAAGGGGTTCCGGTGAACTCCGTAACCCCTTGTTTTTAATCTGGTCGGGGCGAGAGGATTTGAACCTCCGACCCTCTGAACCCCATTCAGATACGCTACCAGACTGCGCCACGCCCCGACTTGATGATTATATTAAAATTCCGATGACCTTTACCATCACAGCATGGACATGTCAAGGACAATGACGTGAAATATTTCTTGTATAAACGGTCGGGATAAAGTAAAAAACATCAAAGGAATATATATTTGACAGGATTTATTTTTATAATTTCAGTGTGACAGGCATGAAACAGAAACAAATCATCCAATTTCTGATCATGGTCATTCTTTTAACAGGGCTGTCCTTCCCTGCCATGACCGATGCGGATATCTACAGGTATGTGGATAAAGACGGCATTATTCACTTGACCAATGTCCCCACACAGAAGGATGTTAAGTATGATCTGATTCTGAGGGAAAAGCGTATCCTCATCAGGGTCAGCCCCGCAGAGATCAACAAGTATGATCATCTGATCACCCAGGCCGCCGAAAAATACAAGGTTGACTCAGCCCTTGTCAAGGCGGTCATCAAAGCAGAATCAAATTTTAACCATCAGGCCGTATCCCGGAAAGGGGCAAAGGGACTGATGCAGCTCATGCCGGCAACCGCTTCGTCTCTCCAGGTCCAGGACAGTTTCCATCCTGAAAAAAATATTGACGGAGGTGTCCGGTATCTTAGCTACCTCTTAAAGCTTTTCAATGGAAACCTCTCTCTGGCGTTGGCCGCTTACAATGCCGGTGAGAATGCTGTTGCCAAATATCATTATAGCATCCCCCCCTATCGTGAGACACAAAACTACGTGCAGCGCGTTCTGACCTATCTCAGTCAATATCGCAGCGAAATGAGATAACCATTTCGTTACGATGGATCTGATCTTCCGGAATGTTTCCCGATGTAAAAATATTTTCTTAACTGGGATAGCTTTCTTTCCTTAATGCCGGGTATCTTCTTAAGATCTTCGACGGTCTTGAAGGAACCTACTTCATTTCTGTAGGCAACGATCTTTTCGGCCGTATGTTCTCCGATTCCCGTCACCAGCATCAGATCTTCAACAGTGGCTCGATTGAGATTGATCGGCATCTCGAGGGCCAGCCTTTCCGCCGCATTCATCTCTCCGATATCCAGCCGGTCTCCGGAATGCACGGTAATACTTTGACCCGCCCGCAGGGGCGTGTCAAGAATGCGGTGATCAAACCGCTTCCGGTCCTCAATACCAGCAATCGCCAGAAGGCTGGAGACGGTAGCCTTTTCAGGAAGAAAATAAATCCCTCTCTGATCAACATTCCCCTGCAGTTTAATGATGACAGGCCCGCTATGGAGATTATCATGGGAGATCTGAACTTCATGGGAAGGAAACCGGGTCAAAAAATACACCGACAGGACAACGACGGCAGTGATCAGCACGACAGTGATCAAACCGTCAATCTGTCTCTTGCGGAGGGGTGTGATCAACGCTTACGATCGCTTGTCCAATTCGAATGCATCATGAAGGACCATGACGGCAAGCTCGGTGTATTTGGCCTGCATGACACAGGAAATCTTGATTTCAGAAGTGCTGATCATCAAAATATTAATTCCTTCATGGGCAAGGGTTGCAAACATTTTGGCCGCCACACCGGCGTGACTGACCATACCGACGCCGACAATGGATACTTTGGCAACATTCTCATCAACCTCCACCTTCTGCGCTCCAATATCTTTGGCTACTTCTTCAATCAGTTTATTGGCTTGCTTAATATCCTTCCTCGATACCGTAAAGGTCAAATCGGTATAACCATCGATGCTCGCATTCTGGATAATCATATCGACGATGATATTATGCTCCGCCAGGGGCGTGAACAACCGAGCCGCTATCCCGGCCCGGTCCGGAACGCGGACGATCGTAATTTTCGCTTGATCCCGGTCATAGGTCACACCGGATACCACTTCTCTCTCCATCTCTTTATCCTCCTTGGTAACCAGGGTCCCGCCTTCATCGCTAAAGGTAGACCGGACATACACGGGAACCTGAAATTTCTTTGCCATTTCCACTGACCGGGGCTGCAGCACTTTTGCCCCCGATCTGGCCATCTCCAACATCTCGTCATAGGAAATCTTATTCAGCCGCCGGGCTTTGCTGCAGATACTGGGATCCGTTGTATAAACACCATCCACATCTGTGAAAATATCACAAACATCCGCACGCAAGGCAGCCGCCAGGGCAACGGCGCTGGTATCGGATCCTCCCCGTCCGAGCGTCGTGATGTTATTCTCAGCATCAATCCCCTGGAAGCCGGCAATGACGACAATGGTTCCCTTCTTAAGTTCACTCTTGATCGCTTTTGCATTGATACTGAGAATTCGCGCCTTTTTGTAAGCCTGATCCGTGAGGATCTTCGCCTGAAAACCCAGTAATGATTTGGCTTTGTAACCTAATTTATTTAACATCATCGCCAATAAGGTTACGGTGATCTGCTCCCCCGTTGAAATGAGGGCATCATATTCTCTTTCATCGGGATCATCGGCCACTTGATGAGCCAGGCTGATCAATCGGTCTGTTTCACCAGCCATGGCAGATAGAACCACAACGACCTGATTTCCTGATTCTTTTGCTTTAATCACTTTTTGGGCAACCATTTCAATGTTGGCAATATTCGCAACCGATGTCCCACCATATTTTTGAATCACAAGCGCCATTCTTTTAAAAACCTCCCTCTTTCAATCCATTTGAGATCCGGGTTATTTGATCTGGCTGCCCCTTCATATCAATACTTCGTTGGTTCTGGTCCAGGTAAGCCAGCGTGACCGATAAGGATTTTTCTGGAATGATATCCTGTATCTTTTCCGCCCATTCGATAACGGTAACCCCTTTTCCAAAAAAAAATTCTTCATATCCCAAATCCTGCAGGTCACGTGAACTGGCAAGCCGGTAAACATCCAGATGAATGAGATTCAACCGGCCAGGATATTCATTGACCAGGGTAAACGTGGGACTGGTGATTTGATAAACCTCAGGGACACCAAGACCTCTCGCAATTCCCTGGGTCAAGCAGGTTTTTCCTGCACCCAATTCCCCGGTGAGAGCCACAATATCCCCTGCAGTCAGGGTTTCCCCGAGGATCCTTCCTATATGAAACGTCTTTGTCGGATCTCCGGAAATCATTTTTAATCGTTTCATTTCTCTAAAATCACCACCGCAGCGGCATATTCGGAGGTATGGGTCAGACTCAGTTGCATATGCCGAATACACTTTTGTACCAGGATATCTTCTGCCTGATGATGCAGCACCAGTTCCGGCTTGCCTTTTGGACCGTTGATCACCTCGATATCCTTTAATTGAATCCCCATTCCGATTCCGATCCCCAAGGCTTTGAGGAATGACTCTTTAGCGGCAAAACGGGCGGCAAAGTGAAGGGCGGGAACTGCCTTTTTTGAACAATATTCAATCTCCCGCCGAGAATAAAACCGCACCGTAAACCGGTCACCCCACTTTTCGAGGATTTTCTTCAGGCGTCCGACATTAACCAGGTCAATCCCTGTCCCCACAATCATTCTTAAGCCCTTACAATGGCGTCAGCGACAGCCACCACCCTTTTCATGGCTTTGACATCGTGGACCCTCACGACCTGGCTCCCGTTCATGATGGCTGCTGTCACAGCTGCGGCTGTTTCTTCCAGACGATCCACAGCCCCCCCGCGTCCTTCCTGTCCTAAAAAAGATTTTCGGGATGGCCCGGTCAGGATCGGTCTGCCCAGGACATTAAACTCGGGCAGATACTTGAGCAGTTTCAGGTTGTCACTTCTCTTTTTGCCGAAGCCTATGCCAGGATCAATGATCAACTGCTCCGGTAAGATACCCGCCAATAGCGCCGTGTTCAGGCGCTCACGAAAGAAATCAATTATTTCTCCCTGTAGTAACACATAGTGAAGATCGCCCTTTTGCATCGTTTGGGGAACTCCCCGCATGTGCATAAAAACCACCGCAGCACCCGATGACGCTATGACAGTCGGCATTTGCTCATCAAAGCGCATCGCGCTGATATCGTTAATGATTTCAGCTCCAGCTGCAACAGCCTCCCGGGCGATGACCGCTTTGGTGGTGTCGATGGAAATAGGAATATTAATTTTTCCGGAAAGCCCCTGAATCACAGGGATTGTTCTCCGGAGTTCTTCTTCCAGGGAAATCGGTTCGGCACCGGGCCGCGTGGATTCCCCACCGATATCCAGAATATCCGCACCGTCTTCAACCAGTTGGAAGCCGCATGCAACGGCCTTTTCGGGCGAATCAAAACGCCCCCCATCAGAGAAGGAATCCGGAGTTACATTCAAGATTCCCATGATTCGGGTTCGATCACCCAGAATCATTTTTCGCCGACTTGTTTTAAGCGTCCAGTGCTCTGCCAAAAGATTGTCAAGCAATGTATCAAGGCTCTCCGCCAAAAGTTTCAGGCCGAATGGCTGGAAAGAGATCTTTTCGATAAAGCGGCGGATCTGTTTGAGTGCCCCGATCAGGATGAGATCTGTTTTCTCAATGCTGCAGGCGACAGCCCCCCTCGCCACGGCGGCGTCACCGCCAATTGCAAGCATCTCCTGCTTAATGATATTCGCCACTTTACAGGGGAGCCCCTGGACATGAATATTCATGTTGACCATTTTGGGGAGCATTGCCTCAATCCCATAAGGATCCACATCCATCCGCTTCAGGATATCAGCAGCTTCAGGGGCAGAAGTCCATAACAGACGTCTTAGGCTATACCCCCCCCCATGTTTGGCATCCACAGCCATACGATCAACCTCTGAAAGAGCTCACGATCCATGCTTTAGGGAAGCGGCTTCCTCTACTTCTGAAACCTGCTGCACCTTATCCATATCTTCGCTGCTGACGCCAATGATGGCATCCAGTTCAGCCGTGTTCAAAACCTCTTTCTCCAAGAGTTCCGATGCTATTTTATTCAAAAGATCCATATGATCGATGAGTAGTTGTTTTGCCCTCTCATAGCTGCTCGAAACGATCTGGGTCACTTCTTGATCAATTCTTTTAGCGGTATCCTCACTGTAATCCTTATGTGTGGCAAATTCCCGTCCCAGAAAAATCTGTTCTTCCTTCTTGCCGTAAGCCAGAGGGCCCATGGTTTCACTCATCCCCCACTCACAGACCATTTTCCGGGCCAGATTCGTTGCCCGCTCAATGTCATTGCCTGCACCCGTGGTAAAATCCTTCAGGATTAGCTCTTCCGCCGCGCGACCCCCCAGCAGGATGGCAATATTGTTTAAGAGATACTTCTTCGGATAAGTATGTTTTTCATCTTCCGGGAGTTGCTGCGTCAAACCCAATGCCCTGCCTCGAGGAATAATCGTCACCTTATGGATCGGATCCGTACCGGGCAATAACTTTGCGACGAGAGCGTGGCCGGATTCATGATAGGCCGTGTTTCGTTTTTCCTCATCACTGATCACCATGCTCTTTCTTTCCACTCCCATGAGAACCTTGTCCTTGGCAAATTCGAAGTCACTCATATAGACCTTGTCCTTGCCGAAACGGGCGGCGTAAAGTACGGCTTCATTGACCAGATTTTCGATGTCTGCCCCGGAAAATCCCGGTGTGCCTCTGGCAATTACCCCGAATTTGACATCTTCGTCCAAAGGGGACTTTTTTGCGTGAACCTCCAGAATTTTTTCCCTGCCCTTGACATCGGGCAGCGGGACCATGACCTGCCGGTCAAAGCGGCCTGGCCTGAGAAGTGCTGGATCAAGGACATCGGGGCGGTTCGTCGCCGAAACCAGGATGACCCCTTCGTTGGATTCAAAACCGTCCATTTCCACGAGTAATTGATTCAAGGTCTGTTCCCTTTCGTCATGCCCGCCGCCCAAACCGGCACCCCGGTGCCGACCGACCGCATCAATCTCGTCAATAAAGATGATGCAGGGAGCATTTTTCTTTCCCTGATTGAAAAGGTCCCGTACCCGGGAGGCCCCAACGCCGACAAACATTTCAACGAAATCAGATCCGCTGATGCTCAGGAAAGGCACATCCGCCTCCCCTGCAATCGCGCGGGCTAGCAAGGTTTTTCCCGTACCAGGCTGACCGACCAGCAGGAGGCCTTTAGGAATACGGCCGCCCAATCGCGTGAACTTCTTGGGGTCTCGCAAAAAGTCAATCACCTCTTCAAGCTCTGCCTTTGCTTCGTCAACTCCGGCTACATCCGCAAAAGTCACCTTTTTCGACTTATCCGTGACGAGCCTTGCCTTGCTTTTCCCAAAGGCCATCGCCTTACCGCCACCTGACTGCATCTGACGCATAAAAAAGATCCAGATACCGATGAGCAGCAGCATGGGAAACCAGGAAATCAGGATATTCATGTACCAGGGAGAATCTTCAGCCGGTTTAGCCGATACCCGCACATTTTTTTCTCTGAACAGTGGAATCAATTGGGCATCTTTCGGCATATAGGTCTTGAAGGTCTTGCCATCAGCGAGCTTACCGGAGATATTCTCTCCCTGGATGGTCACCTCTGTCACCTGTCCCTTTTCAACAGTGCTCACAAAATCACTGAAGATGAGCGTTCCAGGTGTATTTTTAGGCTGATTGAAAAGATGATAGAGGAGAACAAACACGAGGCTGATAACCAGCCAGAGAGCAATATTCTTTTGCAATGGGTTCAATCGGATTATCTCCTTTGAAAAAAACGTTTTGTGTTAAGCATTCCTTTCTACAATAACCTGAATATTATTTCAAATCATTTCTATTTTTAGAATTTTAATTGTTTTGTCCGTAATCTTCACACGCTCACTGAGCATATGACCGATCATCCAGAGCACGGAATGGGTATCGGCAAGCAGGGGGAACTGCTTTCTGATCCAAACAGGAATTTTTCTATCGATGAACTCGTTTTTCAATTTCTTCATATTGGCCATGCCGAGCGGCTGCATCCTGTCCCCTGGTTGCAGGGAACGGATAGTCAGCGGCAGAACGATGCGATCATAATCCATGAAAACCGTTCGCTGGCAATCAAAACGGACGGCCGTTCTCTCGACAAAATCAAAATGCAGACTCAAATTCCCTTCCCGCAGGTCTATTTTGCACGGAATATTGACGTCATAGGAAAAGGGTGTGACAGCTGCTTCAGTAAGATGTTCAGGGGTTCCCACCGCATCATGGCCCGCCTGAAAAATCATTCTTGACGGCTGCTTTCGTCTACCAATCACCACCATGTCGTATTCGCGCCTGAGTTCAATACTGAACGGCAGATGTAAAGACCCGCTGGGATGCGAACGCTGAATAAACATCCGAACAGCCATAATATGAATATATCCGATACCCTGTCTTGTTTTAGCATATTTAAGTAAAAGGTGTTTGATCAGCCGGTTTTGTACGGCTTCGTGAAGGCACAGGAATGCTGGTATTCTGATCCCGATCTCCGGATTATCCTGATTTTCCTGAACAATCTGCCGGTCAGCGCATATCCGGTTGACCTCCATTTGCAGGAAATCATCTTCTAGTCTCAGAATCTCCGCCGTATGGCAAAGATTTTCCTCCAGACGGGGATTATAATCTGTCTTCAATCCCGGCAATAAATGATGCCTGATCCTGTTGCGGAGATAGCAGTCATCTGCATTCGAAGCGTCAATCATAAAGGACAGACGCTGCGACAGGAGAAAAGTCATGATTTCATCCCTTGTGAGTTCTATGAGCGGCCGGATATACACGCCCTCCCGCACCGGTAGCATCCCCTTTAAGCCTTCTGGACCACTGCCTCTTAAAAGGTTCATCATAACCGTTTCCGCCTGATCATGGCTGTGATGACCCAGTGCGATTCTATGGGCATGGTATTGACGCCGGACCCGTTCAAAAAAATGGAACCGCTCCTCCCGGGCAGTCTCTTCGATGGACTCTCTTCGTTCCCGACGGATCATCCCGATGTCCGACTTCACGGATTCACAGACCAGTCCCATGCTTTCGCTGACCTGACGGACAAATATTTCCTCCTCATCTGCCCGTTCAGCCCGGAGACCGTGATTGAAATGGGCCACAATCAGGGTCAGCTCGTATATTTTCAGCAGATGTCGCATTGCACCCAATAAGGCCATAGAATCCGGCCCGCCGGAAACAGCAACAATGACCCGTTCACGGGTATTCAACATCCGGTACTTTTCGACGGTCTTTTCTATTTTCTTGATCACATCGCTGGGCATAGCTTTTCAACAGAACAGCTTTGTTAGCTCCAATAAATTCTCATAACTGAAATCTGGTTTCAGTTTCAGCAGGACATTCCGATCCGTCAACCCGTTCAGGAAAGAACAGCTTAATACCCCCGCATTTTTTGCCAGGAGAACATCATTCACGCCGTCTCCGATCATGACGGTTTGCTCCGGACGAACACTGAAACGTCTAAGCAGCGTATAAATTAGACGGGCATCGGGTTTCATATAGAATGTGCTGTCCGCTCCCATAATCTCATCAAAAAAGTTTGCTATGTCAAGTCCGTCGCTGATGTCGCGGGCAAATTGATACCGTTTATTGGTCAGAATGACCTTTTTTTTATCCTGAAAATACTGGAGAACTTCAGAAACACCCGGATAAAGGGTCGTGGTATCCAGCATGTGATCATGATAATAGGCCGAAAAGAGGGCCATCGCCTCATCGAAACGATCCTGCGAAGCCGACCCGAGAGACCGCTCGATCAGTTTCCGGACACCATCTCCGATAAAATGGAGAATGATTCGGTACTCAACCACAGGCAGTCCTAATGTTTCAAGAGTATAATTCACGGACATTGCAATGTCATTCCCTGAAGTCACCAGCGTGCCGTCCAGATCAAAAATCATCAAGTCAATGGCCTTCATTTAATTTCATCATCCCGTTTATTCAAATTTTTCAAGACTATATTAAAATCCTCCTTTATTTACAACCGTAGAGATAGACAATTTGATAACTTCGCTAACCTGCGAAAAAATGGTTTGCAGGCGGTAAATCAAATGTTTTTCGTCTGGGTAGCCCGAGTAGAAGAAACGATTCCCCTTCTACAAACATCATGGCGAACCTGATGATGAAAGCGAAAAAGAATTGCATGGAGGTGGGCTCATTTTTCATAGCTTTTGCGACAATCATCGGTTTGTATTGACTTACGACATTTATTTATGATAGATAAGACTCACCGCTTGGATCCAACTGTGGACTGAGACGGAACGGTCGATATCACAAATCATTGTCTGGTCATGATTTTCAGGCCTTCCGGATTTTGTCCGGGAGGCTTTTTTCATGAAGGGATAACCGCCGGAACATCATGGTTCATCATCATACCGTCAAAGACAGAATTGCCATTCTGGGACTCGGAAAAGTGGGCACAGCGGTCGGATATCTATTAAAATCTGCGGGATACCAAATCGTTGCTGTTGCCGATTCATCCTCCGCTGCCCTCACAAAAGGGATTTCCTTTACAGGCGGCATCCCCTTCGAAAGTCCTTCTGAGGCAGCTGAACAGGCAACCTGTATGATCATTACCACCATCGACGACGCCATTGCTTCCGTCTGTTATGAAATCGTGAAGAGCGGCGCCGTCAAACCGGGTGATAAAGTCATTCACATGAGCGGTGCGGGAGGCCTCGAACTGCTGGCACCGGCAAGGCAGGCAGGAGCGCAGGTAGCCAGCATTCATCCCATTCAGTCCTTTGCCGATGTGGAAGGGGCCATCCATCATATCCCCGGCAGTACTTTTGGCATTACCGCCGATGATGAACTCAAAGATTGGGCCGTCGCCATGGTCAAGGCTTTGAAGGGCACCCCTTTCTTTGTTTCAGAAAAGGATAAGGCCCTGTATCATGCCGCTGCCTGCATGGCTTCTAATTATCTAACCACACTCATGCATATGGTGGAAACAACCTACCAGACTCTTGGTCTGAGTCGTGGTGAGGCGATTCGCGCCTTCTGGCCGCTTGTTAAGGGCACACTGATCAACATTGAAACCCAGGGTACCGTCCGGGCATTGACCGGTCCTATCGCCCGGGGCGACGCCGGCACCATTGAAAAGCATCTCGAGGCCTTTCGGGAGAGGTTGCCCGATCTCCTGAACTCTTATTGTGAATTGGGACTCATGACCATCGACATCGCCTTGCAAAAGGAAACCCTAGCCTCGGACAGGGCAGAAATAATCAAAACATTACTCAAAGGAGGTTCAAAAGATGAGCACCCAGGGAAAGTTAAATAAGATTACGACAGCGGTCATCAAGGATATGAAGAAAAAAAAGGAAAAAGTCACCATGCTGACCGCCTATGACTACGGAACCGCGGCCGTGGTGGATGAGGCGGGCATCGACATTATCCTGGTCGGAGATTCGCTGGGTATGGTTGTCCTGGGCTATGACAGCACCCTACCGGTCACGATGGAAGACATGATTCATCACACCAAGGCAGTCTGCCGGGGTGCAAAACGGGCGATGGTTCTTGGCGATATGCCTTTCATGTCTTATCAGGTTTCGGTTGAAGATGCCGTCAGGAATGCCGGTCGTTTCCTGCAGGAAGCCGGCGCACAGGGGGTGAAACTGGAAGGCGGCCGGGAAGTCGCAGAAGTCACACGACGGATCGCATCGGCGGGCATTCCCGTTATGGCCCACCTTGGATTGACGCCTCAATCCGTCCATCAACTGGGCGGCTACAAGGTTCAGGGCAAAAGCGATGCAGCAGCGAAAAGGATTCTTGAAGACGCTAAAATTCTTGAAGACGCAGGTGCTTTCTCAGTTGTCCTGGAATGCGTTCCAACGTTCTTGGCCAAGGAGATTACCGAATCTCTGACAATGTCCACCATTGGCATCGGGGCGGGTATCCACTGTGACGGTCAGGTTCTGGTCATCAACGACATGCTGGGGATCTTCGAACGGTTTACGCCTAAATTCGTCAAAAAATACGCGAATTTGAACCTTCAGATGAAAGAAGCCGTTACTCAGTATATCGGGGAAGTCCGAACGGGTGTTTTTCCGGACGACGCCCATTCCTTTCTATGAGAAGCAGGAAAAATGGATTTACAGGCAGCGAATCAAATGTTTTTCGTCTCTGAGCGCAAAAAGATCATGGTTCAGTCTCATCAGACAGATTCCTGTTGATCCTGGAAACGAAAAAGATTTTTGAACCGCGGTAAACCCATTTTTCATGCGTCATGCAAAGCTCTGAGTCGAAAACATCTTTACTTTCTTATTTCTGATAGTAAATAACCCGGGCTTTTTCCCGCAAGTTTTTTAATAAAGCATCAAAGGCTTGCTGTTGCTTTTGTTGCGTCAGAAAAGCAGAAATTTTCCCCTTCGTGTCTCCGTCCAGCTTCATGGTTTTCGGATCGTTTTTCTCAAGTACCTGAATGATGTGATAACCAAAATCAGTTTCTACAACAGGTCCAATCTCATTTATTTTCTGGGAAAAAGCGGCATCTTCAAAGGGCTTAACCATTTGACCTTTTGTGAAAGTTCCCAGATCACCGCCAACCTGCTTGCTGGGACAATCAGATTGATTTTTGGCAATGTCTGCAAAATCAGCTCCACCAAGAATTTGTTTTCGGATATTTTCCGCTTTTGTCTTTTTTTCGGCTTTGGTCTTATCGTCATCCCCGGGTTTCTTTTCCACTAGAATATGACGGACATGAACTGATTCTGGCATTTTGAACTGACTCTTGTTTTTCTGATAGAAGGTCGAAATTTCTTTGTCGGTGGGCTTTGTCTTACCGTTCGTGGAGGCAAAAACCAGTTTATTAATTTTGATTCCGAAACGGATCTCCTCGTTCATCTGGTCTTTGTTGAGCTGATTCCTCTTCATGACTTCCTCAATGGTTACACCCTGAGGCAAGCTGCTTTTCAAATGATCAACAGCTTCACTGATCTCTTTGTCCGTAACGATTATTTTTTGACGGTTCACCTCATTGGTCAGAAGCGTGCGAACTACAAAATCATCAATCAGACGTTTTCTGATGCCGGCTTTAACCTCTTGCACACGGTCGGCAGGAATCTGCTCCTTCATCTGAGCAAAACGCTTTTGAACGTCCGCATCCAGTTTTCCCTGGGTCAGTTTGCTTCCATCCACATCAGCGACGAGATTTGCCGGGATTGCTGGTAATGCAGCAACTGAGCCTTCTGGCGTGGAGGGTTGCGGCTGTGAAGGTTGGAAGGCTGGCTGCGAATCCGCCTGCGGGATCGATGCTTTTTCTTCTCTGGGATTACAACCGGTCAGCAGTCCGGAAACTAGGCAGGTCGTCAATAAAATGAAACATAAAGCTTTTTGATAACTCATACGGAGTCCTCCAGTAAATTGATGATAGGGGAAATTCTTTTTTCAGGATTTTGAGTTATATGAAAGTATCGGATACGTCAAGGTAAAACAGGTGAACGGCATTGCTGCCGCATGAAACTGAGGATTTTCAGTTGTTCAGCGATGGATGGCGTTATTTTCTCTCTTATTTCTGCGGGATAGGGGTGATCTATCCTCCTGAGAAGGTCTTTCAGCGCTTTGAACATATCCACAAGCGGAAACCCATTTTCAGTGAGATGATGAACAAGCTTCAAAGTTTTAAAGCTGTCGAACCACACATGGAATTGCTTGAGAAGAGCATGGGTGTTGCGATGGTTCCGCATGATGCGCGGCCACACCTCGTGAAAATGATTGCGTTCTAAAAAAGATACCAGCAGGGGATGAATATCTGCCGCCCTGTTCAGGATACTCTTCGCTTCCCAATCAGAACCGTCAGATATCATCTCCAGCCACTTCTTCAGAATCGTGAAAATCTCGGGATGATACAGAAGATATTCATTCTGCCGTTTTTCCAGAAACCGGATGACCCGTCGACCCGTACCGAAGGGAACCCGGTGTGAGGGGCGTGCAGACGGATAAACCGTTGTGGTATGAATCTGACCGATATCACCTAACTTCGCAAGCTTATTAAGAAAGTAAAAGTCCTCACCCGCCTCACGTCTGTTCATTCCTCTGACAGCGATGTAGCTGTCGACCGTGCAGATCATCGTCGACCCAATGGAATGATAGGCATAGGGTGACTTGGAAAATCGGAGACCCAGCGTATAGTAGCGGAGAAAAATTTCGTAGCAGCAGATGGCAGCCTGAACAGCCGGATCACTATCCAGTTGATGCACATAGTTAACAACAGCGGACTTCATTCTCTGTTCTTCGAAAAAACGTCGGATCGCGGCCAGATAGTTGGATTCAACCCGTGTGTCCGCATCGAGATTGAGAAGAAGTTTTACACCCGGTTTTTCATAATTAAACTGTCTAAGTGCCATGTCCATACCGAGTTTTCTGGCCATGCCGACCCCTCCTTCGCGCGCGGGCATTTCCATGCCTGGAGAGGAAGCGTCCACATAAGCCAGATTCGAACAGGCGTTTCGAATGATTTGATCTTGAAGGTTCCTCTCAGGTTCCGCATGAGTGGTTTCTTTCTGATTTCGATGCATCAACTGATCGAGGCGGGCAAGGGTCTGCTGATTGCTTTCGATATCATCCGGATGGGCAATGCCCTCTTCCCGGTTATTGATCACACAGACGATCAGGGTTCTGTTCATATCTTCTGGCGGATTTTGGGAAAGGCTGGCCAGTGTGTCGAACATTGAATTCATTTCCGCCAGAGCGGGAATGATGACAATCTGATCGATCTGTGCCCGTAAACCGGACACAACGAATCGTCTGTTGATCTCTCCGTAGCGACTAATGTAATTTTCGATATGTTTCGGAATCTTCATATCCGGATGTCATCCTCCCACAAAGGGATCAACGATTTTCTTAACAGCAGAATAATCCATTCCCGGGACCCAGTGTATCATCATTCCCTGACGTTCCATTCGCCTGAACCAGGTTTCCTGTCTCTTGGCAAACTGATGAATTTTTGTATTGAGTGTTCGGAACATATCGTTGTAATCGAGTTCCCCCTGCAGATAGAGGCTGATGTATCGATATTCAAGTCCAAAATAGGAAAGTCTTTTCCAGTCGAGACCAGAATCATGGAGATTCTTGATCTCATCAATCATGCCGTCAGACAACCGCAGCTTCAACCGCTCCGTTATTCTCCAGCGAAGGATCTGCCGATCCCAGCGAATACCAATGATCAAAGGCTCTATGCGGGGTAATGATACTGGCGGGGGATGTCTTTCCGTATACTCGGCAATTTCTATCGCCCGAATCAGCCGTGACCGGTCCAGCAAATCGGTCGTGTTATGCGCCACTGGATGATTTTTTAAAAATCGATGGATGAGACATTCTGTGTCCTGACCTGAAAGTTCTTGGCGAAGTGGCATGTTTTCAGGGACCGTGCACATTCTGTAACCTTGAATGACAGATTCTATATACAGGCCTGTTCCTCCGACCATAACCGGCAGAATTCCTCTTCCGGACAATTCAGAGAAGCATCGGTAGAATCGTTTCTGATATTCAAAGACGCTGAAGTCGTCGTCAGGAATCATAATGTCAATCAGGTGATAGGAAACATGAACACCGTCCACGACATATTCGCCAAGGTCTTTGCCTGTCCCCAGGTTCATGCCTCTGTAGATCTGGCGGGAATCAGCGGAAATGATCTCCGAACCGATATCCTTCGCCAGCCTTGCAGCCAGGGCGGTCTTACCTGAGGCGGTTGGCCCGAGGATCACAATCAGATTGGGTTTCATCTTCACAAATTGTCTTGAAATTGACTTTTAATCCATATAGGGAAAAGGGCATGATGATTGAGAACAAAGTCCTTGATCTTGGCAAGGGGCCGATTTTCCCTTTACTCTTGAAAATGAGCTGGCCTTCCATCACGGCGATGCTCGCCATGGCGGTTGCCAACCTGATCGACACTTTCTGGCTTGCCAGGCTCAGCACCCAGGCCCTCGCCGCCCTGACGGTCTGTTTTCCTATCCAGATGATTTTCGGCGCCATTGGCGTTGGAACAGGGGTGGGGGCTGGCTCCTTCGCTGCACGGATGTTTGGCGCAGGACAACATGAAAAGGCTCAGCAAACAGCCGGCCAGGTCATCCTTCTCTCGATCACATTGGGCATTCTCACCATGATCCCCGTTCTGATCGGCCACGACGCTATCCTGAGGGGCTTCGGCGCAACAGACGACATCATGCCATTAGCCCGTCAATACCTTGTCCTGATTGTCTTCGGCTCTCCCTTTTTATACTTTTTAATGATGGTGAACAATCTCCTGCGTGCCGAAGGAAGACCCCAGTTATCCATGTATGTCGTCCTGACCCTTTCTCTCGTTCTGATGGTCCTGGAACCTTTTCTGATTTTCGGGTGGGGGTTTTTCCCGAAACTGGGTATTGCTGGTGCTGCCCTGGCAGCGGTCATTTCGCAAATGATATCGGCTGCGGTATCCTTCTATTTCCTCCAACTCAGCACTTCCAGATATCATCTCAACCGGCGTCACCTGGTACCCAGTTTGTCCATTTGCCGCTCCATTTACCAGACAGGGTTTCCTTCTGTGATTATGAATCTGGTCGTCAGCCTGGTCATGATCGTTTACAACCACATCCTGGCAAACTTTGGTCCTCTCGCACTGGCAACGCTTGGCCTGTGTTTTCGTATCAACGGACTGGTGACCATGATCCTTTTTGGCATTGGTCACGGTGTCATGCCAATGGTTGCCTTCAATGAGGGCGCCGGTCACTATAAAAGACTTGTCGAGACGGTCAGGGTTGCAGTCAGATGTTCCGTCCTGTTTTCCGGAATCAGTTCCATGATACTCATCATTTTTGCACGTCCCATCTTGACGGCATTTTCAAAAGATATGGATTTGCTATTCATGGCAATATCGGCATTAAGACTTTTCATTGCCACACTCGTTCTGGTCGGTCCCTCCATCGTCTGGATAAACATGTTTATCGGTCTCGGAAAAGGTTTGACGGCGATGCTCCTCATGATCACGCGCGATGTCATCCTCCTGATTCCCATGCTGTTGATCCTCCCCCCGTATTTAGGAGTCAATGGGGTATGGCTCGCCCAACCTCTTTCCACTGTTCTGGCCTTCTTTATGATTCTTACGATTTCATTCAGACAAATTCGAGGCTACCTCAAGAAAATCACATAAAAAAACGCCCCGGGCAAAGCTTGCTTCCGGGGCGTTAAGAGTGATCCAACGGAATTATAGTGGCTGGACGTTTGCAGCGGCCGGGCCTTTTTTGCCCTGTTCAATATCAAAGCGAATTCGCTGACCTTCGTAAAGTGTCTTGAATCCTGCCCCCTGAATGGCACTGTAATGAACAAACACATCCCCGCCCTCGTCATTTTCGATAAAGCCAAACCCCTTTTTTTCATTAAACCATTTCACTTTACCCTCTGCCAAAGCTGTACCCTCCTTTCATAATTTTTTTCAACGTTGGACATCAAGCATGGCAGAAATAAAAAAAGCCACTTTCAACTCTTCATGCCGAGTTGGCGGTGGCTACTCTTTTAGACTGCAAATCACTGACACCCAACTATCCCCTGCCTTGCAGATCTTGAATCGTCGTATTAACATATAGTTAGAATACGATGATCTGACAAGTCGCTGTTTGCATAACATTCATTTTTTGCAAAATCAAGCTTTTTTTAAAGATTTTTTTGCAAATGAAAAGGATTCTGGATAATGGCATACACAGAGTTTAACAGCTACTGCAGAAGATTCTAACCTTCGTGAAAATCAGGTTTTCAAATAGGCATCGATGACGTCAATCATACCATTTTCTTTCATGAAATAAAAATGATCAGCTCCTCGCACCATTTCGAGGCGGCAGTGAATCTTCTCAACCAGAGTTTTCAAGGATTCCGGAGAGCAGAACTGATCTCTGTCTCCGCAGACAATCAGGCCTATTTTATCCTCCGACCCCGACCAGTCAAAGGTAAGAAAATCAACCGGTGGAGATACAAGGATGACATCGGAAAGATCCTCAAAACGTTTCAGGATCTTTACTGTGATCCAGGCACCGAAGGAATAGCCGGCCAGCACGACTTTCTTTTTGCCCTTGCCGGCGAGGCAGCTCATCGCTGCGATCAAATCTTCCTGTTCACCCCTGCCGTTGTCATAAATGCCCTCGCTCTGTCCCACCCCACGGAAGTTGAACCTCAGCGTTGAAAAATTATTTTGATAGAAAGCCGAGACCAGGGCCTCGACGACATTGTTTTGCATCGACCCGCCCATCTGGGGATGGGGGTGAGAAATGACGACACCCCGCTCGCCGGCCGTCGGGGCATACAGCCCTTCAATCTGCAGGGCGCCGGACTTGAAATAAAGGGGCCGTTCGATCATGGGACTCTCCTGTACCACCTCATTGCAGGGTAAAAAGTGATCCGGTCATGCAGGCTTCAGCAGATGACAGGCGGCAAAGCGCCCATCCCCCTGGTTGTCCAGCGGCGGCTCCAGCCGGTCACACCGGTCGATCCTGAAAGGGCACCGGGGATGAAAGGCGCATCCCGTCGGCGGCTCCAGCGGGCTGGGCATATCTCCGCTCAGCATCATCCGCTGCTTTTTCACGGATGGATCGGGAATGGGGATGGCTGAAAGCAGGGCTTGCGTATAGGGGTGCAGCGGATTTTCATAAAGATCGTCATTGTCTGCCAGTTCAACAATCTTGCCGAGATACATCGCCGCCACCCGGTCGCTCATGTGGCGGACCACGCCGAGGTCGTGGGTGATGAACAGATAGGTTAACCCGAACTGCTGCTGAAGATCCTTCAGCAGATTGAGGATCTGGGCCTGGATGGAAACATCGAGGGCGGAAACGGGTTCGTCCGCGATAATGAGCTTCGGCTTCAGGGCAATGGCGCGGGCAATGCCGATGCGCTGTCGCTGGCCGCCGCTGAACTCATGGGGATAACGTCCCATCTGTTCCCTGCTGAGTCCGACCACCTTCATCAGCTCGGCCACTTTTTCATCCCTGCTTTCCGCGCCATCGGATTCGTGAATCAGGAGCGGCTCCCCGATAATGCTGCCGGCCGTCCTTCTTGGATTGAGCGAGGCATAGGGATCCTGAAAAACAAGCTGAACTTTTCTGCGATAGCTTTTCAAGGCAGCCTTCGAGTAGGCCAGAACGTCCTCATTTTCAAAGGTGATCGCTCCCGCCGTGGGTTCATCGAGCCTGACAATCAGGCGGCCGAGCGTCGTTTTCCCGCATCCGCTTTCCCCCACCAGCCCCAGGGTTTCTCCGCGATAAATTTCCAGGGAAACGCCGTCCAGGGCTTTGACAACGCCCTGCCGCTCCGCCAAGAGGGCGCCGCGAACAGGAAAATGTTTTTTCAGATTGAGAAGACGGAGAAGGACCGCAGGTTCATCTTTAGGCATACTTCCAGCACCTGACCGCGTGACGGCCCGCATTTTTTTTCAGTTCCGCATTCTGCTGCCGGCAGACCGCCATCACCTCGGCGCATCGGTCCTGAAAACGGCATCCCTCCGGGAGGTGATAAAGGGGTGGAACCATACCCGGGATAACCTGCAAAACATCCTGCCGGGTCATTTTTTTGTGCGCTTTCGGAATGGACGCCATGAGGCCCACCGTGTAGGGATGCAGGGGAGAGGAAAAAACTTCCCCTGCCGCGCCATATTCCACAATCTGACCCGCGTACATGACGGCCACGGACTGTGCCGCCTCGGCAATCACGCCGAGATCATGGGTGATCAAAATGACGGACGTGCCCATTTCTTCTTTCAACCGATTGATCAAATCAAGAATCTGGGCCTGGATTGTGACATCGAGGGCTGTCGTCGGCTCGTCCGCCAGCATCAGGCGCGGTGCGCAGGCGATCGCCATGGCAATCATAACCCGCTGGCGCATCCCGCCGCTCATCTGATGCGGATATTCCTTAGCCCGCCTATCAGGTGACGCTATCCCCACCAGCTTCAGCATCTCGACGGCGCGGCTCATGGCGTCCCGACCGGACAGGCCCTGGTGCAGCCGGATCACCTCCGCGACCTGCTCCCCGATCCGAAATACGGGATTGAGGGAGGTCATGGGCTCCTGAAAGACCATGGTGATGTCCTTGCCGCGAACCCGGCGCATTTCCTCTTCCCCGAGCTGCAGGAGATCCACGCCGTTGAAGAGGATCCGGCCTGAGACAATCTTTCCGGGAGGAATGGGAATGAGACGCAAAATGGACAGCGCCAGAACGGTCTTGCCGCAGCCGGATTCTCCGACAATGCCCAGGGTATCTCCCTGTTTGAGGGTAATGTCTACCCCATCGACCGCCTTGACGACGCCTCGCGGGGTTTCAAAATAGGTCCTGAGATATTCAATATCAAGAAGGGCGCCCATTAACTACCGGCCCGTTTTCTGGGTTTTGCCGGCAGCCAGATCCCTCAGCACCTGAACCATCAGCCGGACCCCTACGCCGGAAGCCCCCTTGGGAATATAGGGCTTATCCTTTGTCAGCCAGGACGGCCCGGCAATGTCCAGATGCACCCAGGGGACATTACCGACAAATTTGCTTAAAAAGGCTGCTGCTGTGATGGTGCCCCCCGCCCGGCCGCCCGAATTCTTGAAATCGGCGACGTCACTCTTGATCAATTCATGATAGTCTTCCCAGAGCGGCAGCTCCCAGACCCTTTCCCCGGTTCGATCCGCCGCTTGCCTGATTTGAGACTTCAACCCATCATCGTTCCCCAGCATGCCGATCACCTGATCACCCAGGGCGACAATACAGGCGCCGGTCAATGTGGCCAGATCGATGACGGCGGCAGGCCTGTAACGTGAGGCATAGGTCAGGGCATCAGCGAGGATCAGCCTTCCCTCGGCATCCGTCGTGATCACTTCGATGGTTTGACCGGACAGCGATTTCAGGATATCTCCCGGCTTATAGGACCTGCCTCCGGGAAGATTTTCAGTGGCTGGAATCAACCCGACGACATTGACCGGCAGTTTAAGATCGGCCGCGGCCATGATCGCGCCCATCACGGCGGCACCGCCGGCCATATCGGATTTCATCTCATCCATTTTTTCAGAAGGTTTGATGGAAATGCCGCCGCTGTCAAAAGTGAGGCCTTTCCCAACCAGCGCAATCGGCGGATCACTTTTTCGGCGGCCATAATATTCAAGAATAATAAACTTTGCCGGCTCGCTGCTCCCCCTGGCCACGCCAAGAAGGGCATGCATCCCCAGTTTCTTCATCCGGGCTACATCGAGGATCCGGAGTGAGACGCCTTTCTTTCGCGCCACCTGGCGTGCCTCCCGGGCAAGATCGGATGGCGTCATCTCGTTTCCCGGCCTTGAAACAAGGTCTCTGGCAAAGATCACGGCCTTCGCAATGGCCTCGGCTCTTCTGGCCGATTCCCCGACGATCTTTAAAGACCCCTCATTTTCCACGACAATATGAATATGCTGAATATCTGATATGTTCTCACGATCAATGGTTTTATAGGGTGTAAACCGATAGAGACCGAGCATCATCCCTTCCAGAACGGCTTCCGTCAGTTCCGACAGAGGCCGGTTCAACAGTCCACTGTCCAGGGTGATGGCGCATTCCTTCAGATTCAGAGCCCGGATCTGCTGCACCGCCTTCGCGTAGGCGCCCCGCAGCTTTTCCAGGTCAAAATCCGCTCTCTTGCCCAGGCCTGCCATAACAATCCGGCTGGCCGGAATGGCCCCTCTCGTATAAAGCACTGCCGTCTGGTAAAGCTTTCCCTGAAAGTCGCCGCCGGCCAAAAGATCCCTGATCTGACCGCCGCATGACTGATCCAGAAGCCCCGCTGGCCCCTCCGGTGACACACTGTCCTCAAAGTGCGCCAGCACCAGCGCTTCCGTCCGGTATGCTGCAATCTTCCCACGCTGAACGTGAATTTTCATTTAATGCTCCCTAAATGGATTGACTTGAAAGACAGAGGGTTTTCACAAGAACATTGATTTTCATTTAAGTTCGATGCCGTCCGGAATACTCCAAAACGGAGATGATGATCGTGATCAAAAAGGCCTGCGTCACTAGGAGGATACCGTCAACGATTCTGGCATTTCTCAGGACAATGGCACTGATTCCCAGCGTCGCGGCAATGAAATAAATAAACAGAACGACCTTTCGCCGATCACCTAAAATGGCATAAAAGCGATGATGCATGTGATCTTTCCCTACGTAATCAATCCAGTCCCTAAAGTTTTTTACCTTACCTGTCAGAATGCGCTCCGCAGTGATATAGGTCATATCGAAAATAAGAACCCAGAAGATCAGGACAGGCGCGGCAAAGGACACGATAGGATTGTTATCGGCCCAATCCCCCTTGATGGCCAGAGCCGAAAGGATGAAGCCAAGAAAAATGCTGCCCGTATCACCAAGAAAAATAGAAGCAGGTCCTGTGGGCTTGAAATTGTAAGGCAGGAATCCGATACAACTTCCCAGCATGGCCAGGGCGACCCAGCCCATCAGGGGCTGATTCGTCTGAAAGGCGACGATGCCCATGAACAAGGCAATGATGGCGCCGAGCCCGGCGGCCAGCCCGTCCATACCGTCGGCAAAATTCATGGCATTGGTGATGCCCACAATCCACAGAACGGTAAAAAGGCAGTTCAAAGAGTATCCCCACATCGTTTTGACGGGAAACAGCTCCAGAACCACTCCCTCATAAATCAGGACGACGACCACGGCGACTTGCACTCCAAGCTTCAATCTCGCCGAAAGCCCCTTCCAGTCGTCAATGAGACTCACCAGGGCAACGACGACACCACCGGCCAAGAGGATAAAATATTCTTTATCCAGGATCATATTGGCCAGCAGCGCGGCCATGAAAGCGATGATGATCGCTAATCCACCGAGAAGAGGCGTACTCCGTTCATGAATTTTTCTCCCCTCCGGTTTATCGACAATATCAAGCTTTATAGCGATTTCTCTCGCTACCGGTGTCAACAAATAGGATACCGAGAAGGAAAAAATTAAAACATAGAGCCATCTTCCCATCGTATTGAAAAAGTATGAACGGATAAAAGGCATCATCAGGATAAAAAAGATAAACAATGCCAAGATCCATGATGGCCTGGCAAAATGATTCCTGTTGTCTCTGGCGTCAGACATGCAAACCATCCCTTGACTTTGAGGCTTTGATCTTTTCAATCACACCCGCTACATCCTGATCCGTCAGCGCAGGATAAATAGGTATGGAAACGGCTTTTTCCCAAATTTGACGGGTGACGGCATATCCTGACATTGTAAGATATTCATGCAGCGGTTTGAATACCGGTCTCCGGCAATCGACGCCTCTTTCTCTCATACGGCGCATGAAGTCCTCCGAGCGGTCCAGGAGAATCACATAACGGTAGTAGACGTGCTCCCTCCCCGGAGGCGTCACCGGAATCTGAACCCCTGTCTCAGGCAGCCTCCGGTTGAACTGCTTGGCAATCTCTTGTCTCCTGCGGATAAAGAGATCCAGTCTCCGGAGTTGGCTCCTTCCCAGGGCCGCCTGGAGGTCGGTCATCTTGTAATTGTACCGGACCCGGTAATCCTCCTTTTCATCATAGCCCCTCAGATCTTTGATCCGCTCGATCAGATCAGCCTGATTGGAAAGAATCATGCCGCCTTCCCCCGATGCGATCATTTTCGTGGTGTAAAAGGAAAACACCGACAGGATTCCAAAACCGCCTGTGCGGGCGTCCTGGTACCGGCTTCCGATGGATTGGGCGCAGTCTTCTATGAGCGGGACTCCGAGAGAGGCCATTTCGGACAGATCTGCCGGAAGGCCAAACATATGTGGAACGATCACGGCTTTTGTTCTTTTCGTGAGGCGGTGCTTCACATCCGAAACGCTGATATTGAAGGTGTCCCCTTCAATGTCGGCAATGACCGGTGTGGCACGCACATAGTGAATCGCATTGAGCAGGGCCGTACAGACATAGCTGGGGATGATCACCTCATCACGCTCCCTGACGCCAAGAGCGACGAGAGATAGATGCAGTGCCGCCGTTCCCGAACTGACTGCCGCCGCACATTTGACGCCAAGATAGGAGGAGACCTCCTCTTCGAAGGCGCGGACCTGAACGCCCTGAACCAGCTGGCCTGATGTCAGGACATCCTGAACGGCCTCTATATCTTCCTGATCTAAGGTAGGCCGGGAATGAGGAATCATCTTTTCAGACATTAATGAACATCCGCAGGGGCATGAACCCTTCTGCAAATGAGACACGCCCCTGCGTGCCCCTGAACATGGCCGTTGCTTTCACGACATCGACGATGGACAGTCCTTCAATATTTGTCTTCATCACCTGAGACTGATGGGCGACCAGCATCGAAATCTTCCCGTCAATCGTCTCCTTGATGTCCACGAAGACCGTGGGAGAGAAATTCAGGCTCGTCGGCCCTTCGTAGAAAAGGACATTCCGGACGTATCGTGTTGCGGACACGGTTGCCTTGCTCAATGCCCGGTGGTCCTGGTGGGTATCATCATCGTGATTTACAAAAATGAAATCGGGCTGAATCTTATCCAGTACCGCTTCAATGTGGTGAACCATATCGTTCATGCGCGGCGAAAGTTCCGTATCGCGGTAGCCGCCCCAGATCATACTCTTCGGTTTGACCAGCTCCGCCGACCGGATCTGTTCATCCCTCCGGATCGAGGCATCGCCGCCCTGCTGGCCTTCCGTCATTACCAGCAGATGAATCTCATGGCCCTGCTGGGCGTATTTCAACAGCGTTCCGGCACAGCCGGCTTCGATATCATCGGGATGGGCCCCTATGGCAAGGATCTTCATTGTTTTCCCCTTATGACCTGAAGGCTTTCATGGCCGTGATTAAAGATCAAATCGATGACCGACATGAAGGACATAAAATCGCCGAACAGCTGTCGGTAAACAGGATGATTGAACTCCTGAAAATCGACCTTTACCTGATTTCGTTCATATTTCTCCATATCCATATAGCCATGGCCGCCGCTGCCGGCCAGATAAGTCTCCGCGCCGAAGTGCTTCGTTATGGCGATGAGTCGCTCATCGGGATCATCGGGAAAGACGCCCATCTCCGATGCCACATGGAGGGGTGTTTCAATGCCGAGTATTTCCACGAGCTTTCTGACCACATGGATATTGAGCTGCGCGATGGTTTTCCACTCCCTTGTCCAGATTTCTTCGAGAAGCGGCTCCAGCATCGGCCAGTGAGGCGCTTTTTTGTAATTGGAGACAATCGCCTGCTTCTGCTTGTGCTGCCACTTCTCCCGGCTGTTGATTTCCACCTCCTGAATCAATTGCGGATAATGATAAGTCACCGGAACAGTCAGCCACTGCCATCCATCGGCCGTCTTGATCCTGTTTCGGTTCTGCCATTCATTCTTCTTATACTGAACCGTGTCCAGCAACACAAAGACATCGGCCCGATCGATCTTTTCGAAGTAACCCAGCCAGGGCAAATATTGGGGCTGATGAATGGAAACGATCATGTTACCTCAGAAAATTCACAAAAATCGGGTTGGAAACAATGATGCCCGCACCGCGCATATCCATTCGATAATAGGTCTTCTCACCCGGCTGCATGGCTTCGTCTACATGCTCGATCTGCAGCGGCAGCGCCCCCTCCGTCATTCTTATGACTTCTCCGCCTCGAATCAATCTGACTTTGACCTGCCCGGTAACCGGCTTTCCCGAGCTCAGCATAATTTTGATGTGCGGCTTTTCGCTGATGTCCACCTCATCTCCCGAGATGCCTTTAACCTTACCGTCTGCCGACGACAGAGAAAATTCATCCATTCTGACAATCTGCGGAAAATTTCCCTGGGCGGTATACATGCGACCACTCCGTAACGCTTCGAGAACTTCCGTTATTTTCTTTTCCTTTACATAAAAAACAGTCTGATAATTCCCCAGTTTTTCTCCGCCCTCCCCTTCCCGGTGAAAATCGGCCGTGGCAATACCCCAGGGAGGCCGTTCCCGAAAACCCTTGCAGTACTCTTTCAGCACCATATCCCAGACGCCCCCCGGCTCCGTTACCTTGATGTTTTCGCCGTAAAGGGCTGAAAACCCCGTATAGCCTCTGGAATTCAAAAGTACCTCCGGATAGGGACGGGTGCTGACCTGAATCGGCCCCATTTTCCGCACCCCGGACTTCGTTTCCGGATAATTCCAGAAGGTCATGCCGCCTCTGGCGTTTACATAGTCAACCAGAAGCTGGTAAGGCGCCATGCCCTGATCCCCATGATAGGGATCATAGGGTGAGTTCCGGAATGGATTGCTGTTTATAATAAAAAGAATGGCCAAAGTCAAAACAATGATGCTGGTAATTCTCAGAATGCCTGGAAAAAAGATCATCACCACAGCCGACAAAACAGCAGCAAATAACAGGATTATACCGGGCAGGTCGTGATGCAGAAACTGAATGGAATGACTGTTATCCAGCATCGGCAGCCCTTCATAATCGGACGGATTCTCCATCCCGATGGTCAAAATTCTTTTTTCATGATCGTGGGCCGTCAAATTGCCCTGGAATGGACTTCCCGTCCAGTAATAAAAAGCCGTGCTTTCCGAACCGGGTATAATGATCATGTCGGGATATTTCTTTCTGACATCCTTGATCGCCTGGATGTATTTGCCCGCCCCACCTTTGAGGATGGAATTCTTTTCCTCTTTCTTACCAATCAAATTCCGCAAGGGCAAAACACCATACGCCATCACCATCAGATCGTGATCATTAATGACAACCACTCCGAACCCACGCTCCTTGGCCATATAGACCAGCGTTTCTACATCATAGGCCCCGTCACTAAAGGTCGTCCGAAGGTCGATCAAACCGGGGAGCTGTTGATAGTTTGCGCTCCGAGAGAGCGAGGTCCATGCCAGTAAAAGGATGCCTGACAGCAAGAGGGGCATGAATATTTTTCTCAGTTGTGGAATCAACACAGCCAACCCCTAAAGTCTGACCGATAATTGCTCATACAGGGCATTGATTTTTTCTATCATCCCCTCTGCCGAAAATCCTTTCGCCATTCGCCTGCCCTCGCTTCCCATGGCTTTCCGCCTCGGTTCATCGTCAAGGAGCACCAAAATAGCCTCAGCAATGGCGTTGGCATCTCGCGGCGGGACCAGCAATCCATTTTTTCCATGCACGACCAGATCGGTGATGCCGCCGATCCGGCTGGCAATGATCGGCTTGGACAGGGCCATGGCCTCGACCAGTACCCGCCCCATTCCCTCATTCAGCGAGGGAAGCGCAAAGACATCAAAAACGGACATGACCGCTGCCGCATCGGGACGCCAGCCGGGGAAACGGACCCTGTCGGCTACGCCCATTTCTGCAGCCCTTTCTCGTAATTCAGGCTGAAGCTCCCCGTTGCCCAGAAAAACAAAGGTGGTCTCCGGACGGACCGCAAGAACTTTCGCCGCCGCCTCAAGCAAATGGATCTGACCTTTTACGAAAGTCAGTCGGCCGACGGTTCCCACAACAAGATCCTCCGGCGGGATATGCAGCTCTGTCTTCATATTTGATCGATCATACAGGGCGGCATTGAACAGCGACAGATCGGCGCCGCTGTGAATCGTCGTGAATTTCTTGTCCGGGGCGATATGAAAACGCAGATGATCGGCCTTCTCCTGATCGGTCAGCGCAATGATGCGATCGGTAAACAGCGCCGTGATTTTTTCCAGAACGATGAAAAGCCCCGTTTGCATGAAACCAAAATACCCCCAGAAGACATGACCGTGGGGGGTGTGGAGAATGACGTGCACACGAGCAAGGAGCGCCGCCCACCGCCCCAGAATCCCGGCCTTTGAGGTGTGGGTGTGAATGATGTGCGGTTTTTCCTCCCGGACGATGCGATAGAGACTGAGGAATGCCTTCAGATCGAGGCCGGGACTTAAGTTTCTGACCAGTTCCCGAACCGTGATGATCCTTACACCGGCGCTTTCGGTCTCCGCAAGGTTTGCCCTGACAGCTTCCTGCTCACGGTCCCCCATCTGCGATTCCTCTGATGGACCCTTGACCAGCATCAGGTCATATTTTGTGCGGTCGAGGCCGCGAAGGGTCAGGAAGGTATTCTCGGCCGACCCTCCCTTGTCGAAGCGTGTAATGACATGAATCACTTTGATTTTTTTTTGTATCATCGTTTCTGGCGGCTTATGACCCGTATCTGGAATGCCAGGCCTGAAAGGTAATCAGGTTCCAGAGCTGCCAGGATGTGTCCCGGCGTCCCGACATCAGTCCGTCCACCAGGTCCTTTACCTTGGGGTAATGAAAGATGCCCTGTCTTGAGATCACCTTCTCGGCAAGATAGTCATCGATGAGATAGTGGAGATCTTTTTTCAGCCATTGGCTGACGGGCATCTCGAAACCCCACTTGGGGCGGCGGTGCAGGGACGGGGGGAGAATATCTCTGAATGTTTCCATGAGGATGTATTTCCCGATCCCCTTTCGGATTTTCAAATCACCGGGGATGGAAAAGGCCAGTTCACAGACCCTATGGTCCAGCAGGGGCACACGGACTTCCAGGGAGTTGAGCATGCTCATGGCGTCTACTTTTCTCAGCATATCTCCGGGCAGGGATTCCTTTAAGTCCGCATAGAGCATGCGGTTGATATTATCCGATTTCATTTCATTCAATCTTTCAGAAAAGAGTCTTTTTCCGAAATCCAGGTCCATGCGGTCCGGCCTTACCAGCAACTTCTCCTTCAGATCCCGCGAAAAAATCTCATTCCAGGCAAAAAAACGGTCTTCAAAGGAATCCCTGGCGCCTCTGATAAATTTCTTGAGGCGTCTGACCCTCTCCAGTATATGCCGATCCCGGGATTCAGGAAGACCGAGAATGACAGGTTCAATCACCCTTTTGCGCACAAAAGGTGGAATCAGCGCATAACTCGCGTAAAGATTCTCTCCCCGGTACATCCGATAACCCGCAAAGAGTTCATCCCCGCCGTCGCCAGAAAGGGCAACCTTGACTTCTTTGACGGTCTCCCGCGACACTACGAACGTCGGCACCGCCGAAGAATCGGCAAAGGGCTCGTCAAAGGAATTCAGGACATCGGGAATGGCTGTGATGATATCCGCCGCCTTCAACCTGATTTCATGATGGTCGGTCCGATGCATCCGTGCGACATCCCTTGCATATCCTGTTTCATCGAACATGGGCATGTCGGCATAGCCGATGGAATAGGTCTTGACCGGTCGGCTGCTGTTCCGCGCCATCAGGCCGACGATGATGCTCGAATCGATGCCGCCGCTGAGAAATGCGCCCAGTGGAACATCCGCCACCATCTGGCTGCGGACGGCCTCCTCCAAGGTTTGGAAAAGGGTGGCCTTTGTTTCTTCAAAACTGCGGGATTTCGACGTTTCGGCAAGTGGCCCGGTAGCGATATTCCAGAATCTTTCCTCCTTGAGGACACCGTTACGAACCATCAGGATATGCCCGGGACGGAGCTTGCGTACGCTCTTGAAGATCGTATGGGGAGCGGGGATATAGTTGAGGCTGAGGTAGAGGTCCAGGGCGTTGCAGTCCATTTCCCTCGACACCTCCGGATCCTGCAGGATAGCCTTCAGCTCGGATGCAAAAATGAGGCTGCGTCCGTTCCAGCAATAGACCAAGGGCTTAATCCCGATGGTGTCCCGGCCAAGGATCAGGGATTCCTTTTTCTCATCCCAGAGGGCAAAGGCAAACATGCCGCTCAGTCTCTTGACAAAGTCGGCGCCCTCTTCCTCATAGAGATGAATAATCACCTCTCCGTCGGTATCGGAGCGGAAACGATGGCCCTTTTTTTTCAGTTCATCTCTTAGAGCCTGGAAATTGTAAATCTCACCGTTGAAGACCATGCGGACGGTCTCATCTTCATTGGTCATGGGCTGCCGGCCGGCCTCCGTCAGGTCGATGATGCTCAGCCTCCGGTGGGCAAGGCCGCAACTGACACTGCCCTGTTGACGCAGATAGACGCCGGAATCATCCGGCCCCCGATGCACCAGGAGACCCGTCATCCGTCGAAGAAGATCTTCATTAATCGGGGAACCCGTGAAATCAAGTTTTCCGCAAATGCCGCACATTAATGATATGCGATGCCCTTCTCCCTGATTTCCAGGGGATAACCGCCGACGTGCTGGCAGAGCAAAGCCGGGATTTCTTTCATATTATTTTTTTCTGAAGATTGCCCAGAAGAACACTTTCCAGGTCGTCCACGTTTTTCCCCCAGGAATAATTCTGTTCAACGAAACGACGGCAATGGGCGGAAGTTTTTTCCCAATGGACGGGATTTTCCTTGAATCGCAGGCAGGTTTCGATGATCAGATCAGACATATCTTCCACTTCGGTACTCCTGAAAATATACCGCGGATCAAATTTTTGAAGAATTTCCACAGTGCCGCCCACAGGCGTACCCAACACGGGAACGCCCGAAGCGAGAGACTCCAGTGTAACCAGGCCGAACCCCTCCAGTTCCAATGTGGGAAGAATAAACAGATCGGATGCGCGGTAATAATCGGGCAGGTCATCTTCCGGAATAAAACCGGTAAAATGAATATGATCTTCAAGCCCAAGTTTCCGGACAAGGACAACGAGATTCTCTTTCAGAGGACCGCTACCCCCGATGAGAAGAGAAACATTTTCAACCCTTGAAACCACATTCTTCATAGCATGGAGAAGATTTTCCAATCCCATCCTGGGGACGAGATTTCTGACGGACAGAAGAATCATGTGATCCGTCGGGATATCGAAACGCTTTTTGATCCGCATCTTGTCAGCCACGGGGAAAAACCGGGCGAGATCGGCGCCACCAGGAATGACAATAATTTTGTCGGACGATATTCTATAAGTATTAGATAATTTATCTTTCGTAAAGTCACTTAGTGTAATGATTTTCTCTGATGCATTCAGCACTTTTTTCTCAAGCCGCTTTCGGCCCTGGATGTTTGCGTGGAAAGACGCCTTTTCCGCCATGCTCTGCGGTTTTGGATTCCTCGATTGATATTCTTCAAAAGACAGGGAGTGGCAGGTATAGCATTTTTTGATCGACCGGCTCAGGGGCGACTGGATGACGCCATAAGCGGAGAAAGGTTGATGAAAGTTGATACAGTCGAAGGGATGTTTTTGTTGAAGGTCTTCAAAAAGTTTCCGACCGTTTGATACGGTCGATTTCAAAAAGGATACGGCGTTTTGGCGGTCCGTCTCATACCGCCACTCATGGACACCCTGAATCGTTTCCTGATCCAACCCATGTTCAGGAAGTCTCCTCGTCAATACATGAACGTGGTGCCCCTTTCTGGCAAGGCGGGTGCTCTGTTCATACAGTACCCTTTCTGCCCCTCCAATGACTTTGGAGATGGAAACATCTGAAACGAAAAGGGTGTTCAAACAGGCAATCTCCTATGATTTGATAGCGGTGACTTGCAATGATGGGCTCCAAAGGATGCGACCTCGGGAGATTATTTCCAGAAATCTCACAAAATGCCACACAATATAATTTATGAAGACACCTGTAGCTTTTAGTATAAATAGTTTTTGATAAAGATCGGCACCGGAGAGGGTTGCGTTCCGGATACATATATTTGAGAATCCGTTGTCGGAAAGGACCCGCTGGATGAAACCCCGGGTGAAAGCATACCGGTGAAAGACGAGGAATGGATTGATATAGGGCTTGCTGCTGAACTTTAGGAATAATCTTACTGTAGATGCATGAAAAGCGCCATTGGGAAATCTCAGGTAGACGACACCGCCCGGTTTAAGTAATGATTTCATTATGGGTATTTCATTCCAGGATTCCTCAAATTGATCGAGGACATTTATATATGTGATGACGTCGTAGAGATGATCTCGGTCGAGGTCTTTTAATGTCCCCGTGCATGCGTCATTGCCAATTAGCTCTTTTGCGAACTGTATCGATTCTTCTGACGGATCAATACCCGTAATCTCCCAGCCCCTGTCTTTCGCCTCCTTAAGAAAAAGGCCCAATCCACAGCCCACATCCAGGATGTCTCCCTGCTTCTTTCGCATTTCAATATCATCCAGTATGCTTTGGTACAGCTTGATGCGGTGCTTTGTTTTCTGATCATTAGCATATTCATCAAAATAATTTTCCCGATAATACATGAGATCATCTCTGTCTTGTTCAATAGGTATGTTTAGAAAGATGAGGTCGCAGGCGTTACAGTGATAATACTCCTTCATATAATATTGAAAATAAAAATGCCCCGCGCATCGGCAATAGGGGCAACGTATTTTTCTGCGTTCAGTGATTAATTCCGGCATAAGGATTCGTAGACGCTTTTTGTTTCTGAGATCATTTTTTCAACGGAGAACTCTTTAATCACACGTTTCCTTGCTGCGTCTCCAAGGGAGGTGGCGAGTTCCGGATTTTCAACGAGCCTTTTTATCGCTATCGTCAATGCAGAAGCGTTTCTGGGTTCCACCAGAATGCCTTCGACACTGTCGGAGATCTGTTCAGTTAAACCCTTGATCCTGGTAGCAATAATCGGTTTCTTCATGGCCATGGCCTCGAGTGTAATCATGGGAAAACCTTCTTGAAGGGAGGGGATGACCATAATATCTGTTGCCGCGAGAATGTCAGTGATATCGTAGCGTTGTCCAGTGAAGAAGAGGTAATTTTCTATTCCCAGTTTTTTGCTTAAATTTTGCAAATACTTTCTCATTTCCCCATCTCCCACAATAACAAACCTTGTTTGTGCAATATGTTTAATGATATCAGGAATGCAGCGAAGAAAATACGTTAATCCCTTCTGCCAGACCAACCGCCCGATCGTGCCAATCAAAATAACATCGTCGTTGAGAATAAATTCATTTCTGATTTGCAGGCGTTGGCTCTTTAACTTATCCGGATCGAAATGATTTACTTCTATGCCGTTGTAAATCTTAACAACTTTCTCGACAGAAATTCTGCGTTGATGGATCAGGAGATATTTGAGAGCATCTGATACGACGATGAATTGGTCTACATTCTTTTCTGTGAAGCGATCAAAAAAGCGATACAATTTTTTTTTCAAAAAGTATACGTCGTATCCCTCTACGGGTGTCGCGATAGTCGAAATATACTTAGATGTCCCTGTTCTACCGGAAGCAATGCGGGCGTAAAATTCCGCTCTGGCACCCTGACCATTAACGATATCGATATTCTCTTCCTTTATCAGGTTGGTTACTTTTGCTAACAGAAACGGATTGTATTTACTTGAAAAATCGAGAGGAATCTTATGCACCGGCGTATTTTTTATTGCATCATAAAGCTGGTAGTTTCCTGCTGATGCCAAGAAAATTTCGTATTGCTCTGTGGGCAAGCCATTGATGATCTGGGCGAAACACCGCTCGCCACCGCCAAATTCCACACCATCTATGACAAAAAGAATTCTTGTTCTCATTTGTATTTTTTAGGGTTCGGAGCGTCCTACGATCTGGTTATCTTTGTATCTAATAGCATATTTCGGATGATCTATATGAGATTTCAAAAAATCGGGGTACGGACCAAATATATTGGGATCATAACGGATGTGTTCACGCAAGACATGACTGATGTATATATTCTGCGCTTCTTCCCATGATTTGGTTCCAAATTCCTGCTCAATTTTGGCATTGACGTAGTCCTCAAGGGTGGGGAATTTTTGATAATCTTTCAATTCCATCCAATCTTCCCAGAAGTAGCGCAACAACATGCGCCGCGCTGGTTTGATGTTCACATGAAAAGCGTAGGGCTCATACCAGAACAGAGGTTTATAATAAAGGGGGAACTTGACGGCCTCGAAACGGCCGGGGTGAATAAACCGGGCAGCCTTGGAAAAGGTATGAATATATTCTTCGGTATGAACCATCTCTCTCGGGTCTTGATGGCATAAATCTCCGGAAAGATTGACGTGCCGAAGGTAGATGAGATAATAACGACGGGGGTTGAGGGCAAGAACTCGTGATCGAAGCTTCTCGATGTTGTGGAGTCCACTGGTGCGGGCAATCATGTCGCCGTCAAAACGGAAAACCCAGCGAAACGTTGTCTGTTCCAGGGCAAAGTTGGAAAGGTCCGCGTGATGTAGCTCCGGCCGGCACCAGAGTTTGATTCGGTCGGACTTCGAAGCCGCAATGTCCTGTAAAATATCCCAAGTTCCGTCTGTTGATCCATTGTCGGCGACAATGATTTCGTCGGCAAAATCAGACAGAGATGCAATCGACGCAGCAATCCAGTCTTTTTCATCCTTTACTCGCATGTAGGCGCTGATGCCTTGAGGCCTGGAAGGGGGGGTGGGACAAGCAAACAGTTGTGTAAATAGACTTGCAAAGGATCGAACCGCTCTTGAAAATGAGTTCGTACGTTCGGGATATTGATTGGCGATAATGGAATGATCCCACATTCTAATGCTCATGATTTTCTGACAAGATAGCATGTGTATGCACATATTCCAATGAACACTTTGGAGAGCGGTATTGCCAATGGCAAAGGCAGCGGATAGATTAATTTTGATCCGGCACACGCCATATATGTGATTCCGGGAGTAAGTTGGAGTATTTGCTCAAATGCCTTATGGGTGAATCCACGGACATGCAACGATTGCAACGCAATACACATTGGTTGGATACCAAAAAGCAAGTAGAGGCGATTAATTAAATGCGCCAAGTTGGGAATGCCAATGATAATGTATCCCCCTGGTTTTGTGACTCTGACGATATCGTAAAGTATGCTGTGGAAATCTTTCAAATGTTCGAGAACTTGGTTGCATATTACAAGATCAAACATGTCATTTGAATAAGGTAGTTTTCCTGACTCAAGGTCCGCTTGTACTGTGTTGATCTGATTCATGCATTGTTGCAGATCAGGTTCATGAAAATCTATTCCGTAGATCTGACCGGCCTCAATATTGAAGTGCTTGGCCAAGCGAATTGTTCGCCCGCCGTTGCCACATCCCACATCAAGTAAATTAGCGGGGTGAAAGAATGGTAGGTGCTTTGAAATTATGTTGAATATATTATCAATATGGCTTTCATATTCACAACCGGAACCCATTAAATTCTTCCAGTATCTTTTCATGGCAGCTTTAAGAGCTCGTTTATTTGCGATAGATGATTAAAAGCAGATGTAGGAAACAAGGTTGTTGTCATCATACCGGTAAAGGTCGGTTTCTTATTAATGTCACTTTGATCTGAAAAACCGGGAAAAATAATTCATCCGGTGTGGATATTGGTTTGCTGTGACTGAGAAATTGTTCTTATTTTGCATAGTACAAATTGACGTTGTTGTATTTTGGCTTTCCCTGAAAGGACATCACTTTGTTCCAGTTTGAGGGTGGAAAATTCATATAACGCGCATAATAAGGCTGGTGTTGGAATGGCCTACCTCTCACGTCCGCTTCCAAATATCTTTGATGAAGAATGACATAAGCGTTTGATATCTTGTCAATATTGTTATAATTGATTTCATCCATATCACGGAATTGTAAAGATGGGTCATAACGCAGGAAGTATTTGAGAAATAAAGGCCAACGACCATGGTGGATGTATATTATTTTTTGAGGTCCATTTTCTAAGTAATTTGCGACTGTGATATATGGCGCAGCATCATTTTTTACGTTTAAGGTTATTCTATATGTTCCATATAAATTCATGGCACTCAGGCATATTAATAGCATTGTGATAAACAAAGGTTTCTTTTTTGCGAGGTAACCCAGGTTGAAAAGATTGTTCAGAAAATAAGCACTTAGTAGCATAGCAGGAGGTGTAATGAGGGCTAAATAGGTATAATTTTTAGATATTAAAATCATTTCCTTGAAACTCTGTAACCCAAACTCGAAGCCTAAGAAGGGGAGAATAAACCATATCCCAGGTAACAGGTTCCTTAGATCTTCCTTAATATAAGCTAATAAAAGTCCTGCTATGGTTAACCACCAAATTAAGCCGTAAGTTGCCAATCCTTGGAGTTCGAAACCAAACATCATTCGTGGATAATACAGTAGGGAGCCGGCTGATTCCTGGTAGTCATCTTTTATTAATATCTTTAATTGATCGAGTGTTTCAATGCGCAGAAGTGCGTTACCGCTAAATATGTAGTAAAATGCCATCTCGGTGATTATGGGAATGCCTAATCCAAGTGTTATCCAAAAGATAGGCGTCAAATTTTGTCTTCTCAAGATTTGAAAAAGGACAAGAACTCCATACAGGAAGATGGAAGTTTCCCTGGCTCCAGTGGATAGGCCGATAACAAATCCGGATATGATTAGGAAAATAATATTTTTAGTCTTTTGGTAATTATCTATGCCAATTATATAGCAAAGAATTGCCAGTGAAGATAAAAGCGGTGTGAAACTGTCGGGTCCGACAAAGGAGGCGCACAAGATATCCAAGGGATAGAAAGTAAGGAGAATGCATGCAAGCAGAGAAGTTTTTAAATCGTATAGTTTTTCACCTATTTTAAAGATTATTATAATGTTGATGATAGAGAATAAAAATGGGAAAAAACTTGAACTGAGATCATTAACGCCAAATAAAGCATAACTTAATGCTGTCGTAGCAAGTACTATATATCGGAATCCAAAATGATCGGTAACATGTCCAGGGTCGTATTGACATGATGCCATCTCATATGAGTATTGGGCATAAATGTATGCATCTGAGCCCCTAATGCCACCGCTAAAGAACATAAAGCGAATTATAATTGCTGCGATAATAAGTATGAAGATTGAGGAGAGTTTTTTGTCTATCATATTAGGAAGTGATTATTTGGGGGGGGGCATGTTACGTTTTAGAGCAATTGATAAGTATTTCTAACGATATTAATTTTTTGATTCTTTGACAAAAATATCTTCATTGTTGAGAGAGGAGCGATAAGATTTCCTAAATCCACCTAAAACGGGAAATGTTCTTACCTTGCTCCAGGATGTGCCTGTTTCGCGACAAAAATCAAAAAGAGCGTCATTCCGTCCGACGTCATGGGCAAGGAAGATGCTGTTATTTTTTAAATAAGGCCAAATAGTCCTGAACTCAAACATCATATGCTCATATGAATGGTCGCTGTCATGGAGGAAGATATCAATAGGTCCTGTGTCATTGAGAACCGCCGGCAATAGATCAATTGACGAGCCATAGTAAAGCCTCCAGCGTGATTTTAATTCGTTTGGAACAGCCCAGCCGCTTAAACCGGTTTCATCGGGAAGATCAATTGAATAAAGCATTCCCTTTCCATTCACTGCCATAGCTTTTAGAATATATGTTGAAGAAATGCCTGCCCCGACGCCGGTTTCAATCACAATATCCGGATTGATGAGGCGGACCATGACATAGAGTATCTCCGATTCTCGTCCCATCTCGCCCCTGCCGCTACCAGGTTTTAATAAATGTACACTTTTTTCCGCTGCCTTAAAACAACACTGCCGAGAACACTCATCAAGTAAAGATCGAACCTCATCTTTGGAAGACTTGCCGAGAAAGGTGCAAAACGAAACAGCAGAGCTGAATGTGTATCTATACTTTAATTCACGTATCGCCCGTTTCTGCTCAAATATCGCCTTTATAAAATGATGTGGTCTAATTTGTTTAAAGACATGCAATGTCCAGCGCATTTTGTCTTCCTTGTGTATTAATTTATAGAGAAAATAAATGCTTTGTTAATCTATTTCTATCATAGTGCTTAACTGCATATATTCTGCCTTTTTCGGCCATATTCCGCCTCAACATACTATCCGCGAATAAAAATAAGATTCCTTCTGCAAGGGCTTCCGCACTATGGGGTTCAGTTAAGATTGCACATCCACTATCGGCGATAATCTCCCGAACAACCTCAATATCACTGGCGACAATAGGACGTCCGGAGGCCATATAGTCGAACATCTTTACGGGGGAGGCCTGATTGGTATCCTTGTGATGAGGGGCAACACAAACATCCATAGCACCGATGTAATTGGGAACGTCGCGATAGGGTATATGGCCCGTGAAAATAAATTGGTCTTGTATACCTTTTTCCTGGACCTTCTTTTCCCAATCGGCCCGCATCGGGCCATCACCGACGAGGAGAAATCGCGTATCGGGAACCTTTTTAAGAATAGGGGGGGCGGCATCAATGAGTGTATCGATGCCTTGATAAGCAAGAAAGGAACCGATAAAACCGACATAACGGAGGGAAGGATCGAGTCCCAGAGAACGGCATGCGGCTTCTTTTTCCATAGGCTGGAAAAGGGATATGTCGGTGCCGCTGGGAGAGATCAGGATTTTCGAAGAGGGCAGGCCACCCATGTCAACGAGCCGTCTCTTACTCCATTTCGACAAAACGACGATCCAGTCGGCAAGATGCATGCAAAGACGGTCGATAATCTCGACAAGTGGCCGTTTGTACTTGCCGATCAAGGAATAGCCTATATAAGGATCATTCGGAATTTCAAAATAAGATGATATGCTATACAATTTAGCTATCAGGAGAGGCAGAAAAGAGTTCATCTGCCGAACGTACATGATATTCACTTTTCTTAAGCATAAGAATAAGAGGCAAATGGATGATAAAAAGTGAAACGAAAGAGGACGAAGGAATGGTAAATTCAGAAAAGGTATGGCTACAACACGGGCGCGAGTCTGAGTCTGGGGGAATCCTAGTTTAGGGAGGACCATTGTCACATGATATCCTAATCCTATTAAGTTATCGGCCAGTTCAAACATGCGGATCAGACCGCCGGGCTTCTTCTTAAAGCGTGGGTCGTGCCAGTAGGCTACAATTAAAACATTCATCTTTCCTCACGACCACAAAAAATCATAAACAAACCGTTAACGATATTGGGCTGTATAAAGTCGGAACGGCACTGGTTTCCCCATGGAAGGCACAAAGTGGTAACTCTGTATGAATGTCATCTCATTGCGGATATATTTCTTTTCGAATATCTGGTGGGAAAACGGTAACGCGCCAAGTTGTCATCTTCAATTCTTATTGGAGATATCTAGGGAACCATACACTCGTCGGTAAATCATAGGGTCATTTTATCCTCTCTGGACAGGAAGTGGAAATACTAACTAAAAGGTTACTTCCCAATGCATTGGTTGTCACTCATGTCCTCGAGACTTCTTCATATATCTTTCGCGTTTCTTCGGCCATCTTCTGCCATGAGAACTGGCGTGCCCACTCAACGCCCATGATCCGCATCCTTCTTCGGCGCTCGGGATCGGAAAGAACCGTTTGACAGACATCGTACATGCTATTCTCATTGAAAGGATCAAATAGCTCTCCCGCATCGCCCACCACCTCGGGGATGGAGGAGTTTCGAGACGCGACGACAGGCGTCCCGCAGGCCATGGCCTCCAGAAGCACCAATCCAAATCCCTCGTAAATGGACGGCAGGACAAAAAGATCGGCCCCTTTATAGACTGCGGGGAGATCGTCTTCAGCGATGGTATCTGTGAAGACGACTCGATGGCTCAGATTCAGTTTTTCGGCCCACTCCATGATGGGACGGTACCGCTCGGTGATTTTTCCCGCCAGAACGAGGGAGTGGGGAAAGATGTCGGAGATACGTTTATAGACATTGATGAGGCGGATGAGGTTCTTGTGAGACTCACCCGCTCCGACGTACAGGATATAGGAACCTTCGATGCCGTATTTTTGCAGAGTCTGGGGCGGGCATTCGGTGCTGAAAAATTTTTCATCAACACCATCATGAATGACAACGGTCCGGGAAGCCAGGCCGGGGATCATTTCGATGAGGTCGTTCCGGGTGGAATGGGAGATGGCGATCACTCGACTTGCCTTTTTATCCATGATCTTCAAAACCTTAAGTTCACGCGCCTGGGATTCTTTCCCATAGTTTAGCTTAAACGTGAAGAGATCATTGACCGTAACGACCCATTTCTTTGCTGGCGGGCAGTAGGCATAAACGGGGCTGTGTGCCGGGCTGTGGAAGAGATCGACAGGACCGATCAAACGCTCAATTGGCGGATAACGCAAATGAATCCAAAGATATTGCAATATCCGATCGGGAATCCGGAAAGACGCAACCCGAAAAAATGGATCAACCTCAAGGGGTGACAAATTCTGAAAAGAATTGTAAAATAGGATGTATTGCTCATTTCTGTGGGCATTCTTCAGCCCCGACAGTAGCTGCCTAATATAATTGGCTACGCCGCCGCCTCGTGTTAAAATGCTTATATCAATGCCAACATTCAAACCACTTTTCTCCTTTTTACCTCATTAAATAATGCGGAATAAATTTCCTTCACACCGTTGACAATTATGGCAATCTTACAGATTTCCTAACGAAGAACGTACAGCTTAAATAGCGATTAAGCCGGTTATCCCTCTTAAGCCTACCTCTTTCTTCTTTCAGGTCATAAAACTCGAGCTTGCCGTTATGATCCCTTTCGCAGGAATTTGTGGAAGGATGCGCCTCAATAACATAATGCCTTGCATTGCGGAGATTTTTGACTTCCTCAAAAGGCAGCGCATGCACCTCAATTTTGAAGTCAAAATGGAATCCGTTAGACGCCGTATATTTCCTTTTTAGTGCTAAGAGAGAGGGGAAGCATTCTTTAAGTTTCTCCTTAATCTGATCAGGAAATGATTGCTTAATAGACTGACTGGCAACGACCTCAATTGGAACCTAAAAAACGGCCAATCCTCCCCTGCTGATTATACGCATAAATTCGTTAATATATCGCTTTTGATAGACGTTAGGAATGTGCTGCAAAGCAATATGGGAGTAAATAAAGTCGACAGATTGGTCTGCAAAGTATTCAAGAGAATTTTTTTGATTAACAAAAAAACTAACCCCTTGTACATAACTGTTTGCAAGACTGATCATCTTTGGTGAAATATCTACACCGTAGCCGCCGGTAAAACGCTCCCGAAGCGCTTTACTGCTTCGCCCTGCACCGCAGCCAAAATCCATAAACAACCCGTTGGGCGTATCGATTGATTCCTTCATCATGTAGGTGAATAGCCGCCCAATTTCTTCTTCTCCAGTTTTATAGAAAGCGGTAGCATTCCACTTTCTTCCGTAGAATTTAGGATTTGTCAATACGGACCAGAAAGCGTCAGCCTCTGCGTTTTCTTGCCAGTCATTGGCATATTCCTTTATACTTCGAACCATCAATTTCCCTTTGCTTTAGACACTAAACTATAACATATATAATTGATCTATGTTCCATTTGCCTTGCCATGTAACAAGTGTTACATGAGAATTCAGATTTTGAGTTTCCGTGATAGATATGTCGCTATGCCGTCGAGTAACCCTGTAAAAAAGACCCGATGTCGGGCGATTTCAAAGGCCAGACCTTCCGCAATATAGGACCTGTTCAAAACGTGCCCCCGATACAATTTCCAGACTAGGGAAACAAAGGCAATCCCGCCGATGTTTTTTAGGTGAAAATAGAAGCTGTTTTTAAAGAAGTAATAATACCATTCGTGAGAGTGTTTTGACCGTCCAAAGAGGTTTCTGTTTTCACAACCACCCGGACTGTTGTATTGATGTATGATGACTGCTGTTGGGTCAAATATAGTGTAATATCCATATTTCTTTAGTCGATATCCCATATCTGTTTCCCATCGAAACGAATTGCCATCGTAATTCTCATCGAATCCTCCTACCTTTAAGATCACATCTTTCCGAAAAGACATATTGTTTCCTTGTGCGGAAACGGTTTCTGTTCGGACGTTATGGTTGTAAGTTGCCGAAAGAAAACCCCATTTCCACGAGAAACAATGTGTGTTGTAGGTGCCATCAACTGGGTTTGATGAATCGAGGATCTTTCCTGCTACACTACCGATAGCCGAATCACTGTAGTTCTTGGCATGGCGATCAAGAAGTTCATGATGTGGAATTAGGATGTCATCATCAATGAAGAGGAGAATTTCACCTTCTGCGTATTCTACTCCCTTATTACAAGCAGCTACCACATGGGGCTTTTCTAAGTGATAATAGCGGAAAGAATTTTGATATTTTTTAAGAAAAGTCTCCGTTGTTGCTTCGTGTGATTGGCTTTGATCTAACACGATGAGTTCAAAATCCGGATACGTTTGTTTAAGCACCTCGGAAATTGTTTGGCAAAGAAGGGCTTCTCTTCGATATGTAGGAAGAATTACCGAAACCTTCATAATCGACTCCATCATTCTTCCTTTTTGATGTTCTTTGTGTCTGAAGGTTGTATAATGATACTAAACAATACGATTTCTCCTTTTTTTATCCAATTCACTACCGCATGCGGACATGATCCGTGGGGTTGAACTTAGGTCGTCTAAGTGTTTCATGCCCTACATCATGACCTCTTGTCCACAACTCGTTAAGAATCCTCCGGTTGCCGTAGAAAGTTACGCAAGATGGATTTCGTCGATCTGTTACATAAGTACAAAATCCTTCACATTTCAGGAACCGACGGCGAGTAGTAAATATCGAATCTGTAAAGATCCAAAAGCGCGCACTGACGTGTCACGTGGTTATAGGATATGCAATCATGAGTTATAGGAAGAGTCTCATTTACATTGGCACAGAGGGTTTCAATAATCATAAATTAAGCCTAAACAGACGGATAGCGCGCCTATACAATTTTATAAGTATTTTCAGGAATTTCTCCTTTATCCGGGTTGATGTAAACCATCTTGTATCAAAAAGAATAACCCCTGTCTTTGGGGCTTGATCATAATTGTAGTCACGTAATTGCGCCGCCAGCACCATGCCTGTCTTCTGATCCGCACATTGAAAATAAGTGTATTGACTGTAATTATTTTTTATTTTACACCACATACGCATAAAATCGTTCGTGGATGAGTAATTGAGAATAAGCGCACCTCCTGGAGACAGATATGAAATTAGGTTGCAAACTTGATCCTCCGCCACTTCGTCAACCATCTTGCCTCCCACAAGCATGAGATCGAACCCGAAGTGACCAACAAAAGAACCCTTTAAACGCTGAATGGCTGTGCTGATATCTCCGTTGACAAAACGGACATACCCTCGAAATTGGAAAGCATCAAGCATAGCGACAAAATCTCCAGGTGAATCATCGGGCTGAATCCCTTCCCAATGCCCTGTTTTGTAGATCTCTACGCTTGGGCATGCTGCTGTTACGGCCACAGCCCCAGAACTTCCACTAGAAAACTCCAAATATCGGCGTGGATAATGATTGAGGCTATACCAATATAAGAAAAAAAGAGCATTTATTTCCTTGCAGTCTATTACCCAACCACGCCTGAGACAGAGCCAAGAAATACGCTTTAGATGCTGAACAAGCTTATTATTCGTCAATTTGGACATGATTAATGCGAGGGATTGCGAACAAGGGTCAATGGCAGTTGCTTCTAACGGTGTTGATTCCGTTTTCGGCAAAATACATATTTTTTGCGGACGCTGAAGTTCCATTTCAATGTTGCCAAATCCCCAATCCTCATCATTTACTTGCATAGCGGGATTGAAGAAATGGGGATTTGCCTTTAACACTGCAGACTGGCGGCGACCTGTAGGGGAGTGTCCCATATGATAAAGTAAAATCCCAAGGATGGAAAGCGATAGGAAAGGATATTTTTGAGAAACTCGCAGCCCTAAATCTTCGTCATTCCATCCCCAACCGGAAAGACTTTCATCAAAACCGCGAAGCTCGTGCCAAAGACGGCGGTGTATCATTAAGGCGCCAGCGCCGCCGAAACTAGCAAACCATTTAGTCGGTTCTATCGGTATATTTTTTGCAATTAGAAGCAGATACCTATCCCATTCATCCAGATTGGGGCGCCTCTCCAAAAACTGCCAAGGCACGTCAAAACGAGGTATCATAAAGAAGGTACGTTCCACCTCGATTGGTAAATGGATTTCACCGCTAAGCAATCTGAGCATCTGCGCCAACGAATGCTCCTGGATAAGCGTATCAGCGCCAGAAACCATGATATATTTTCCACACGCCCGCCAAATCGCTACATTAGACGCTCTTGTAGTATGAAAGTCATCTCTGCCTTCCTGAGTAGCGCGGATCACTTCCGGGGGCACATAGATGAATCGGCATACTTCAGCAGCCTCCGGTGAAAGCTCCAGGGTATGCGCCATCGGAACATGGCTGCCCCAATCCGTGACCAGTATCTCTACTTTATCTTGTTGCCCCAGGTTCTTGATACTGCGTGCGAGATGGTTTATCGTCGTAGTGATGCGGTACCGGAAATCGAGCATGTAGTCGTCATCCCTTCCAAACATACAAATGGAGAGCAACTTGGACGGTCCGTTTAGATCGATTACATCACTGTTTTGAACGTTTTCTCCTTTATCTACCATGATCATTTTGATGAGACTTTCTTATTCATCAGATACTTGATTGGCTACTGTGTATGATTCCGGTGTGCCAATATCTATAAGCTTCGATTTACAACAATAACCGCCAATCGGTATTTTCTTTAATAATACCGGCATCAGCTCTTTTTCTAAAGAATAAAACGTATTGGGTTCAATTGATTCATCTATCAATTCCCTTGAAAATAAGTATACCCCCGCATTAACCCACCCAGGTTTATTCTCGGTTGATTTTTCTATAAAATCATCAATGACATGATTTTCATTTATTTTTACAGCACCATAGCGGCTGACATCGGAAACCTCTGATAGCACTATCGATACATTGAACTTTTTTTCTAGATGCCAACATAGGAAATCACATAAATCAACATCAATAAAAGAATCTCCATTCATAACAAGGATCTGACGCGTTTCAATCAGAGGCATGGCATATTTTACGGCACCACCCGTCCCAAGAGCATAAGGTTCTTGAGAATACTGAATGGCCAAATTTTGATATTCATAGCCCAAGGTCTCGATCATCGTTTCTGCTAAATAACCAACACAAAAAATAACTTGTTTAAATCCCGCTTCAATTAGCTGATCCATTATAAACATAATAAATGGACGTCCCCTAACGACGGCCATCACTTTAGGCCTGTCCGATACAATGGAATGCAATCTCGTGCCTCGCCCCCCTGCAAGTACTACTGGCATTACATTATGTATATTCGGTTGCATCATCTTCTAAGCGATTGAATGAAATAGGTTTACAGGAATGGCTATGTTGAATAAAATACCAAATGTGAACCAAGGTTTTCAAACCGGAAAGGTACGAGAAGCAAATCCTTTAATGTATCCTTCACTCTATCCTGATTCTCAGGCGGAACAAACAAAAGGATAAATCCGCCGCCACCGGCACCGCACAATTTTCCGCCGATGGCGCCGGCGGTGATTGCAGCTTGGTAAATATCATCTATAGTTTCATTGGAAATTAGTTTTGTGAGGTTTCTTTTTAACATCCATGACTCGTGGAGTAACTTTCCAAATTCATCGAATTTTTCAACAGGCCCGTTGAGGATGTTGATTGCCTCATCTACCATTTCTTTCATTAGGTTAAGTTCCTTAACATTCTGAGATGTCCGTTCAATTTGCTCTTTAGAAACTTCGCTTGCGTATCTTGGGAAACCTGTAAAATAAAACAAGAGGCAATTTTGAAGATATATAAGTTTATCGACATTAAGGGGAATGGTCTGAACGAAAATCCCATCTTTATTTCCACCAAATTCAATACGGTTGAAGCCACCGAAAGCGGCAGCAGTCTGGTCCTGAGAGCCGACCGGTTCGCCGATCATGTTCTGCTCAACGTGAATTGCATCGAATGCAAGCCGTCTTTTTGTAACAACTTCTCCCTTCAAAGCATATAAGGCATTCAATAAACCTACAGTAAATGACGAACTTGATCCGATACCGGACATGGCGGGAATATCGCCGGAATGTACGATATCCACACCCTTTTCAACACCCATATATCGGAGGCACTCTCGCACGGAAGGATGGACAATTTCACCAATTGTTTGCGTCTCTTCTCTATTCGTATATCTTATACGGAATTTGTATTCGAAAAAAGGTGGCAGATACCGACAAGTTATATAACAATATTTGTTAATTGTCGTACTTAAAACGGCACCGCCGTGTTCTTTATAGAAAACAGGATAATCAGTACCGCCCCCGAAAAAAGATATACGAAACGGCGTTCTTGTAATGATCATGACCCCCCCCCATCCCGCATGGAGACTATAGGATTTTTTATTGGCCACCAGATATTGAGTCGCGAATCGTTCCAGGTGTAGGTGAACTGCCCCTTCGGATTGTAATAGGTTGTCTGCTTGTAGTGGAAGATGGTCGATTCGCTCAGGACAAGATGGCCGTTTCCGTGCTTGGGAGGGACAAGCACCTGCCAACGGTTCTTGTCGGAAAGTGTAAAGGATTGCCATTTGCCAAAGTTGGACGATTCGGTATCGCAATTTACCACAACAAAATAGAATTTTCCGTACATGCAGGAAATCAGCTTCCAAGTTTCGGCGTCGCCATGGATGCCTCTCAATACGTTACGGGTCGAAATAGAGATGTCGTCTTGGATGAATTTGCAGGATATTCCTTTTTTAATGAACTCTTCCTCGTTGTATGTCTCCACGTACTCGCCGCGAAAGTCCTCGAAGATGCTTGGCTTGATCAGCAACACGCCACTCATTTGGGTGTTTTTAACTTCCATAAACAACTCCTGAAATAAATTTTTTATTTGAAATATTCGAGCTGATGGGTCAAAAACCACTCCCACGCTTCCCTTATGCCATCGACAAGAAACTTCGTTGGATTATATCTCGAAATCAAAAGGATTTCCTGTTGAATCATTATTTTACTTCGTCAGGTTTATTGTTCTAACTGTTTCCAAATAATAAGTGATGACTCGTGGATAACTCCTCCAAGATTCGGTCTCCATGCATCAAGGATTTCAATCCTACCTTCAGTCGCCAAGGCCAGCAGCTTTCTGTAGTAGTCGGCTAGATAGTTTCTTTTGCGTGAGTACAATAACGCTATATGATCAAGAAGATTCTCATCATCGTAAAACTCAATAATCGGTTCATAGTGGATGACGATCCCTGGCCGGGCATTCAAGATGAATTGCAGCAAGGCCTCATAATTTCTACCCAATTGTTCCATAGCATGAATCGTAATAATCGCTGAACCTTTCTTTAAAAATACATTTCCTGGGGACAACATATCAAATACATGGCCCGTTATGCTCCTGTTGAGCAACCGAGAGAGCTCGTTAGCAATCTCGGTTGAAGCGTTTGTCCAGTCAAGCCCCACCAGTTTCGTGCTGGGGAACAAGCGTGCAAGCAACAAGAGGTTTTGGCAACTTCCGCAACCAATCTCCGTAATGTTGTCGTATCCAGTCAGATATTTTGTGAAAATAACAATCCTTGCAAGTGTAAAGAGATCATATTCGAGGTTTGAATTCTCGGAAATGATAAGCGAACGTTTGTACCGAAGATACGGTGTCGCCTTAAAGTATGCCGGTTTGAGAGCATCTTCCGGTTTCATCCCCGAACGGAGTGCCTGAAGATTTTCGTTCCATCCTTTTTCGAAAGTATCCATGTTTTCAAAAGAAGTTCTGGTAATCCACGGCATCTCGATCTTTTTCAGCACCTGTAATAAATATGCGGACAGTTCTTCGGCATCAGCAACATGGTAGTTCGTTATGGTCTTGCCAATGGCGTCAAGAAAAACATCCGGCAGCTTTCCATGTTCATAGCGAAACATGGAGCAGAAATCTTCCGAGGTTATCTTTTTGTTCACGTCCATTTACATAGTTTCCTTTATAATGTAACCACCGGGATTGGGCGCCCAGTCAAAGCGGCGAATCCTGACGTTTTTTCCTGCAAAGAATTCATCAATAGCATTGCTTTCTCCTTCCCATGGCCTAATCCCATACTCGTCGAACAGGACGACCCCCCTGGGAACAACGAGAGGCCATAAAGTTTCTATTGCAACTTTTGTTGGACGATACATATCGCAGTCAAAGTGTAGCAGGGAAATTCTCAGGCCTGGCTTATCAATTACAAACTGGGGAATAGTCTCTTCAATATTACCTTTAATTACTACAACACGGGGCTTGTAGGGGATAAACCTGTCTTGGTTAAAGATCGCGATAGCATCTTTCAGAATATCCTCAAAAGCGCCGCCGTCAAAGCCATCAAGTTTTTTCCCAACATTTTCATCCGATTTTCCATCCTTTTCGTCAAACGAGGCAAAGCCTGCAAAATTATCAAATCCGAATACTTGTTTTTGGCGGTCTCCCATATTACGAATTTCCAAAAAGTTTGCCCATGACATGAGAGATGCTCCACGATAAACCCCTAATTCTACAATATCGCCGGGAAGATCTACCGTCATGCGAAAAAATTCGTAGTGTGCAAGAAACTTCTTTAAGAAAATTCTGCGGGTGTAAATCTGAAAGTTCGTGCAGATTTCAAGTTTGGAAATGCCGAATTTTTTAAAGTGGCCCTCCAACATCTTTTCAATCTGATCATCGGCGGTAAAATTCACCCGGCCGTCGAACTTACGCTCAGCTTTGGCTTTTGCCCGTTTTTCATCTTTTTTCATGTTATGCAGCTTCATATTTTGTTCAACCTCCGTAGTCTTTCCAAACCCAGTTCGCTGTCGTCGGTATTACAGATGATACCTGCATCCCGCATATGTTTGTTGAATTCGTTCAGGCGCCTCTTTTTTGTTGCATCGTCAATCTTGTTCGGGAGAAGTGCCGCCGGCATGTTTCCCGACACCATGCACCCGCTGGCCAGCACGTACTTTGGCCTGTGCCTCAGAAGAAATTGTATGGTTTCCGTGAAATCAGCTTCCGTCTCTCCGGGAAATCCGACGATGACATGAGTGTCGAATTCCACAAAGTGTATGTCGTTCAGTATACCGAAGACCCTGTCGATATCTTCTCGGGTATAGGGCCGCTTCATGAGTTTCAGGATCTTTCCCGATGCCGACTGGATCGGTAGATTAAGGTGCCGTATTCTACCGGCCTTCATAAAATCGAGGATATCAGTCTGAAATTTCATGAACCCGGCAGGGTTCAAATTATTCAGCGCAATTTTCATGCGCCGATCAATAGAAAATAGATTTCCCATCAACAAGGCGAGAGATCCGCCCATATCGCACCCGTATTCTCCAAGACTATCAGACAGTAGAATGACGTCATAACAACCTGTTTTCTCGACGAGCTGCCGACATTTTCCGATGAGTTCCTCTTCAGGGAAACTCTTGTATGGCGGGAAGGCCAGCCGTTCGGAGCAGTAAGTGCATTCATAGTTGCAGCCCTCTGACACAACAAGCTTAACAAACTGATCGTGGAAGGTAACGTCTTTCCCAGGATTGGCTTTCCTGAATGCCGCCGTATCATCGCAGACATTTTCTTCTCCGAACACATTTGACACCTGCTCAAGAGGAAATGCGTTTCCGAATATCTTTTCAAGTATCGTGTTGTCCTGTTTCCATGGAACTATAACTTCTTCGCTGTCCCCCATACTCTCAGGAGAAATATCTGGGAGACAGCCTGCCACTATTAGTTTTCCCGGATAACGGGCATGGTATCTATTTATTTCGGCTAAGGAATTTTCCCGTAAATCCTCCCTGAAACCGCATGTCCAAAGAATTACTTTATCTGCACTGTCAGGATCAGAAACGGTACTGTGTCCGTTTGCCTCTACAAAATCAGCATACTGTTTCAGTTTTTGCTTCCTCATTGCACAGCTATTCAGCCCTTTGAGAAAAACCTTCATCTTGTTGCCTCCAGGGCTCTATTTACAAAATAAAGATCACCATAATATCGCTCGAACTGCGGATCTTCTTCAAACATAAGATCAAATCCAAGCCGTAAAAGTTCATCTGTGACTGTGTTTCTCAAGTTTTTGCTGTGCCGTTCAACTACGATTTTTCGTATTTTTTCGGCGATAGGCATAAGGCTGCTTACAATCTCATCTTCCATACCCTCCACATCTATTTTTAGTATATCTATATACGGGAAACCATATCGATTAATTAATTGTTCAACTGTGATGGATTCAACTATCTTCTTATTAATGATGTCTTCCCGTAGCCATGGGCGTTTTATATCATGCAATTTTGCCCCACCTATTGAATTTACTTGACTGACAAATTCCATGTCGACAAGTCTGCCGTCGGAACTGACCGCAGCGTTTATGGGAATAACATTTTTCAAACTATTGTTTTCGATATTCCGTATCAGCATTTCATAAGCAAGAGGGTTTGGTTCCACACAAATGATTCGCGTGGAAGGATTGTTAGCCGCAACACGTAGCGCATAGAAGCCTTCGTTAGCACCTATATCCATGACGAACTCCACATCCGATGCGAGAAATTCCCTGTGCAAGAAGTGATTGTCCTCTCTGAAGATCTCCTGGTAAATCTCTATAGTTGCCGGCGCAGCGCACTCCCGCATCGAAAGCAGGTTTGTGCCAAGTTTGAGTGTGATCACGTTGTCTCCAATATAAAAAAGGTGGTCTCTGATCGCCTTTTCGCGCATTTCAAGGATATTCATGACGTTTTCTCGATCCGCATCCGTTGCAGCCTGTTTTAATAACCATTCATTGTCGAGTTGTTTAGGCATCGTTCCTCCTTTTACAGTCCTGCAGCAGGGTATTTTCGACTGTATGCCGGATACCGTATGAATCAAGTCCAAGTCTTCTGCGAATATCTTCAAGCGTCCCATAATAACAGCAGAATTCGTCCGGCAGCCCGTGATACTCGGTTTTAACGGAACATGCAGCGTTGATGGCCTCAAAAAGCCCGAAGGCATCATGGACCACAATAATTCTGGTTCCTGCGAAACGATCTAACAGATCCCTGTCAAGGGGCTTTATCGTATGAAAATAGAGGATGTTTACGGGTAAGTCCGAGCAGGCGGCAACGACGTTGCTGAGGAGGGGTCCCGCCGTAGCGACAGTAATGTCTGATCCTGGTGTCTCCTTAATGATGACGCCTTTTCCAAACTCAACGGGAAAATCCAAACCATGCTCATCAGCGGCAATTCGCAAATAAGAAGGGTTGCCGTTGTTGTAGCATCCCGAAAGAAGGGTGTCGAACTCCTTCTTTGAGCCGGGCTGCATTACTTCCATCCCGGGGAGCATCCGCATAAGTTCAAGGTCCGTATAGCAATGGTGTGTGGCACCGTCCCATGCGTAGTCGAAGGAACCGCCACAAGTAACGATGGTACATCCAAATCGGTTGTAACAGATGTCGAGTTTGACCTGTTCGTAGCTTCGCTCCGTAACAAAGGGAGTTATGGTATGAACTATGGGATGGAATCCGGTCGCACTCATGCCGGCGGCCATACTTATAAGTGTGTTTTCACAAATACCGACATTGAGTAAGCGATCTGGATGGCGTATGCTGAACTCATTAAAAAGGAACACGCTGATATCACCAAAAAGGAGCACAAGTCTGTCGTCTTGCTCAGCAAGTCTTAATGCAGTATCTTTAAACTGACGTCTCATTCAACTCTCCAAGGAGTATTTCCAATTCATTTCTGTTCGGGCTCCGGCGATGCCAGGCAGAAACATCACTTACCAGTGAAGGACAGCCCTTTCCTTTTGTGGTATGTGCCACAATAACGCGTGGTGCGCCTTCCGCAGGGCTCTGGACCACTTCTTTTATGGCGGACAGATCGTGGCCGGCCACTGCCATTACCTTGAATCCAAAGGAGGCGAATTTTTCCTCCGGCCTTGAGATGGGAAGGCATCTCGATTGGGAACAGTTGTTGTCAAAGAGTACGGTCAGGTTGTCCAAATTAAAGTTGGCTGCGACCATTGCAGCCTCCCAGACAGTACCCTCGTTCGATTCGCCATCACCAATAAGGACGAAGACCCTTCTGGAACTGCCAGACAGTTTGAACCCAAGGGCCATACCGGCAGCTACTCCGATGCCGTGTCCAAGAGAGCCCGTTGACAGTTCTATTCCTGGGATCTTGAAGCGGTCGGCATGGCAGCCAAAATTCGACTCGAAGGCCCCAAAACTGAAAACATCTAAAATCGGGAAGTAGCCGTAGTGGGCCAGTGTAGAATAGAGTCCAAGGGCGGCGTGCCCCTTGCTTAGTATGAAAATATCACGCTCCGCCCAGTCCGGTCGTTTCGGGTCGTGTCGCATCGACTCATATACGGCACGAAGCATTTCGATGATTGAAAAACAGGTCGGAATGTGTCCATGTCCACTATGGTGGGATATTTGAAGTATACTTGCTCTAATTTCCTTCGATATGTTGTCCATTTATCTCATCAGTCTCCGAGAAGCTTCCTTTTCAGCTTTATTGCCGTCATTTCTTTTATATGTTTCCTGGCCTCGACTCCGAACTTTGTCTCGATCATATTGAGATATTTGGGATTCTTAAAGTAGGCATCAAAGGCGTAATCCCTGAATTCGAGAACTTGAGCTGCGGTGAGATGCTCAGTGGAAAGGGGTTTGAACTCGTAGCCCTGCGAGGCATAACCGAGCCAGGTTTTCGGAAGGTCAATTCCATTTTTTAGGGCTTCCTCGTAGAGGCATGAGCCGGGGATCGCCATTGCACAAAAGAAGCTTGGGAAGGCAGCCATTAACTCAATAGCCAGATTTAGTGTATCCTGCATTGAACTATAGTCGTCACCTGGAAGTCCGAACATAAAGTTGGCACAGAAGTCAATGCCGACACTATGGGCCTTGGTCACCGCATTACGGACGGCATCGATATCATAGGAGTCCTTTCCTACATTAGCCCTGATATGGCTGTTCCCCGTTTCGATACCCAGCTTGAGCCAGTGAAAACCTGCTTTCTTTAGGGTTATCAGGTTTTCAATATCCGCCTTGTCGAGTACATCAACCCGTGCGAAGGCATTAATGTTTAGGTTATATCCACGCTCGATCAATCCCTCAGCAATAGGCAGGTAGTGCTTGGGATTGAATACGAAAAGCTCATCGTGGATGTTAATGTGCCTCACCCCATAATTCTTTACCAGGATGTCGATCTGCTTCAACACCCATTCAGGGCTCCAGTAGCGGATTCTATGCTCTCCGTAGGTGGCGTGGATAGCGCAGAAACTGCATTTATAAGGGCAGCCGAGGCTTGTGAAAATGGAGGCGTACCTGGTCCGCTCGCTGAAATCACGGAGACACATCCAACTGAATGCCCGGTATTTGTCCATGGGCAAGAGGTCCCATGCCACGTCAGGAATTTCCGAGGTAAGGTCTTTGATATTTTCCGGCGCCGCACCATGTAATATTTCTGAACCCTCCTTCCACCAGAGGCCCGGGATTTGAGAAAAATCCTTTCCGGCAAGAAGGTCGGCAAGAGTGTGAAAGCCTTCCCCTTTGACAAGAATGTCACACGCCTCTTCGCGGAGTGTCCGTTCTGGGAGTGCCGAAGGATGCCAACCGGTAAGAATCAAGTTTGATTCCGGCATTTGTGTTTTTATCGTCCGACAGAGTTGGCCAACAGCCACCATAATAGGGGCGGATACGTTCGCCTGTTGACTGTAGCAGACGATGGCAATAAACCTCGGATCCGCCTTTACCAACACTTCAGCAGTCTCGTCAAAATCCAGATTCAGGGCATTTGCATCCAGTATGTCAACATTGAATCCCTTGTTACGGAGATATCCTGCTGTCAGTGCCGCCCAAAAGGGTGTGTCAATTGCCGAAAAGACCTTGCCCAGGTCTTGGTAGACCTTCTTACGGGTACCCCCGACATTAACCAGAATGATATCCAGATTGCTTTTCATCATCGCTCTTTGCTTAGGATCGGAGTGTTGAGATATCTTTTCAACAGGAGACGCGATATGATTGCAACTGGAGAACTTAGATATATTCCCCCATCGATCAGTTTCTGCGCTGCATCAGTAAACGATATGGCTTTTACGGAGACGATATCGTTGTCATGTTGCGCACGTGAATCGAACTCAGTTTTGCTCAAATCTACCCTGAACACAAATAGAAGAACCGGAATCCTCCCAGGCATTTCAGAAATAGGCAATTCGGGAACGAAGCGCAAGGAGTCTTCTATGTGTATACCTGTTTCTTCCGAGAACTCGCGCATTGCTGCCGCCCTCGGTGTCTCTCCATCCTGAGAATCACCGGCCGGAAGTTCTAAGGGGCAGTCATTAATCAATGGGCGTTTCACACGTACCATGACTATTGAATCTTGCTCCAAAATGGGCAGGATAACAACCTGAGGTCGCTCATATTCAATAGTGTAGTAGGAGCCTCGCGACATCACTTTGAACCAAGGGTTTTTGTGCGCAAGAAAGACTGGCTCCAGTTTAGGGCACAACAGCGTGGGTGAACTGTTCGGTGAGCATGGAAATACTATTTTTGTCATCTGGACAAAACCTTCCTACCGGATCCAATGCTGTGCCGCCAATATTTCAGAAGGTCCTCCATCGTCTTTTCAAATGGTATCTCCGGTTGCCATCCGGTATGCGCTTTGAACTTTGATGTATCCGGCACTTGCAAATCAGCATCTAACGGTCTCAGTCTTTCCGTATCTTGCTGGACTTTAATGTGGTCTTTGTGTGTTGATAGCGAGATTAAGAAATCGAGCATCTCACCAACTGTGCAGGAATATGTTCCCCCAATATTGTAGGATTCACCCGGAATGGGATTTACCGTCACAAGCATGTAATAGGCCCGCACGGCGTCTCTCACGTCGGCCCACGTTCGGAGCGATTCGAGGTTCCCGGTCTTGACCACAGGTGGAATCAATTCCTTTTCTATCATAGCTATTTGCTTTGCAAAACTTGACTCCGCAAATACGTCACCCCTACGGGGTCCAGTGTGGGTGAACATCCTCGTTATAACAACCTTTTGGCCATAAGCTTCTGCGTGAAACCTGCCAACCAGATCTGTCCCTATTTTGGAAATGGCGTACGGCGAAGCAGGGTGGAATGCACAATCCTCAGTTATCGGTAATTTTTCCTTTGGGACTCTGCCAAAGACTTCCGATGATGAGCATACATGAATGACAGGATCAATGTCTTTACAACCTTTTATTGCCTCAAGGAATCGTAAGGTCCCAAGAATATTTGTATCCAGGGTATGAATAGGCGAGCTGAAACTCGTTTTCGGATAACTCTGGGCGGCCAGGTGGAATACATAGTCCGGTTTGGCTTCGTTTACAGCATTCTGAAGAGATATAAGGTCGCAAAGATCCCCATCTATAAAAAAAACCCTGTCCTTTTTATTCGCACGGTCAAGCAGGTGGTGGACGTTATCCAAAGGACTGCGCCAGCGGCACATGCCGTAAATATCCCAGTCGGTATTAGCTAATAAGAAATCGGCCAGATGACTGCCGACCATGCCGGTTATGCCGGTGATTAAGGCCTTTTTCTTCGACATAAATCAAGCTCCTCATAAGATTTTGGTATGAAAACAACCATTAATATATACAGCGGATAAGGCGAGATAATAGCTTCTTTGTATATTTTGGATACATAGCAGGTTTTCCAATAGCTTGGCATGCTGCTCTGACCAGAGGTCCATATTTCACCAAACGCCTGTTTATGTTTAACCTGTCTACAATCTTCTCTATAATAACAGGGCCATTACCACGCCATCTCCCTCTTGGGCCTTGTGACACACTGAGTATATTCAAGTTATCAAAAGGCTCAAACGGTTTTGTTCGACGAAAATGAACCTTCCCATTTTTTGTCCATAGACTCTCTAAGAGCCCCCTATCATGGCGCCAAAATTCGTTGCACAGAAGACTCCCAGCGCTTTTCTTCTTATCTTCATTAAGAAATACATCGCTGAGCAGGACATCACCTCCAGACGCATAGACTCTCATGCCCAAATCAAGATCCCACATTACTGCTATGAAATTCCTATCTATACCACCCAAGTCGCTGAAAAATTTCTTCGACATTAATCCACCTACCGACAGTATCGGTGAACTGGGATCTTCAATATAAAAGCGATGTGCATAATGTGATTCATCTATGTCGTTCGTACTTAATCTACATGATAATAATAGCTTTTCGTTCTTATAGGTTTTAAAGGTTTCGTTAAGCCTGTCCAATGGGCGCGTCCCCTTGAACTCACAGTCATCGGTCATAAACATGACCAGGTCAGCAGTAGTATTTCTGCATGCTATCTCAAAACACTGCGTTGGTTTTACCAACGATCTTATAAAATGAAAATTCTTTGGCAGTTCATAATCAGGCTGATTAGGCCCTACAAATACCAACTCAAATTCGATATCGTTGTCGCCTATGCTTTTATATAGATCCATCCAATTCTGTGGTCTGTGTGCCGATGCAACAATCCCTATCCTTGGAATCATCCATTACCTCCATCTTTCAGTCATTATTTTTTGTGACCTGCTCAGTCGTCCATCTAAGTTTCGGACGAACCGCCGCTTCAATACCCCACTCAAAGGGATACCCACCCCGCGCACCGTCAAGATCGTGACTGTCTCTAATATCGACGCTCACAACATTTAGCAGCCTAACATGAGGAGATTGGTGAGGCGCAAAAGGAGGGGAATAGATCCATAAATTTATACTGAGTTGACCTTCATTAAGGAAATCCCCCGGGATAAAACAAGAGGATCTATAAGTGCCAACTAAATATGGCGGCTGCTTCCCCCATGGGCCATTGATGAAGTTGTCCATTGATGCCATGATATAATTACCCAGCGGCCCAATAAATTGAACTGAGATGGCTATCTGCGCTTTCTTATATACTTGGAATTCAATCTCTAATATCATTGGATCCCTTACATTAAATTGCGGACGTACCATCCCATCCTGGCCAACAATACGGACGGCGAGCAGACGAACAACATCATTGCCAGGTGCGTGGCCCACTTCTGGCCAACTAATCTGATGGTTTGCATTCATGTTTTTCAAATAAAAGTTTATTGCCTTGCTAACCTCGCCATCAAAAACAATCAATCCTTGACTTATAACAATACATCTCTCACAGAGCCTCTGAATTGCATTTATGTTGTGGCTTACAAACAACACCGTTCGCCCCTCGTGTGCCACGTCCCCCATCTTTCCTAAACACTTCTTCTGAAACTCTGCATCGCCCACCGCCAGTACTTCGTCCACTACCAGGATATCCGGCTCTAAATGCGCTGCCACAGCAAAGGCGAGGCGTACGTACATGCCGCTGGAGTATCGTTTGACCGGTGTGTCCAAATATTTCTCCACCTCGGCAAAGACTACGATCTCGTCGAACTTAAGCTTTATCTCCTCCTGTGTCATACCCAAAATAGCTCCATTCAAGTAGATATTTTCTCGCCCGGACAGTTCCGGGTGAAAACCTGTACCAACCTCCAGCAGGCTGGCGACGCGGCCCTTGATTGTCACACGCCCAGTAGTAGGCTCGGTAATGCGACTCAAAATCTTCAATAGTGTACTTTTCCCGGCCCCGTTGCGGCCGATGATGCCCACGGCCTCACCGCGTCGGATCTCAAAACTCACATCCTTGAGCGCCCACACCTCTTCCATCATGTCGCCCTGTATGATGGGCTTCCCAATTGCCAGGTCTTTTGTCTTGTTCCAGAGTGTCCGGGCATTCTGCATCAGCACATCGCGGAGAGCCCTATAGCCGCCTCTTTCGGCCTGGTGGCCGATGGTATACATTTTTCCTATGTTTTCAGCTTTGATGACGATGTCGGACATGATTCCTGTTTCTAAATAAGATCTGCAAAGGTTTTTTCCATTTTACGGAAACGGGAGATGCCCAGATAGAGGAAGAAGGTAATGATGGCAAGGCTGAGCAGGAAGCCGGGCATGTAAATGGGGCTATTGCCTCCGAGGATGCACCAGCGGAAACCATCGATCACCCCCACCATAGGATTGAGACTGTAAAGGAGACGCCATTGTTCCGGGATGATCTTGCTGCTGAATCCTACGGGAGAAGCATAAAGGCCGAACTGCACCACAAACGGAATGATATAGCGGAAATCACGGTATTTCACATTGAGCGCCGTAATCCAGAGACCGGGTCCCAGGCTGGCCAACAGGGCCAGGATGATGAAGCACGGCAGCAACAGCATCTGCCAGCTGGGTGCGAATTGATAACAGACCATCATTCCGATAAGAATAATGAAACTGATGAGGAAATCTATGAAAGCTGTTACCAGGGTCGCCGCGGGAATGATCAGCCTGGGGAAGTAAACCTTGCCGATCAGATTAGCGTTGCTGATCAGACTGTTGGATGATTCACTCAGGGCGCTTGAGAAAAGAGACCAGGGGAGCATGGCGGCAAAGACCAACAGGGCATAAGGCGCGCTTCCGTCGCTGGGGAGCTTGGCGATGCGTCCAAAAATTACGGTGAACACTACCATTGTAAGCAAGGGCCTGATAATTGCCCAGAGAATCCCGATGATGGTCTGCTTGTAGCGGACAGAGATATCTCGCCAGGCCAGAATCAGAAAAAGTTCACGGTACCGCCAGAGGTCGGTCCAGTAGTTTTTCTCGCTGCGGCCGGGTTCGATGATGAGTACCGGTTCCTGTGTATGTGTCAAAGATGAGTCAGTCATTTATCCAATGAGGTCAAACATATAATCAGTGTTGTATTACGGCAATCAGTTCACGGCCTATAGCAGGGTGGTTATGCAGATTTTTCTCTACAATATAGCAGTTTCGCTGATAATATGGTTTGGATTAAATACAGCTCCGCACTCTCGATTACATGGGGGCCAAAAGATTATAGGGTAAATTAGACAGTTTGGCCATTTTTATAATATCGTCACAATCATGAATGTTTCATAGCAATTTACGTGCTAACTTGCCTGTTTGCGGCTGTTCCTGTCGTTCTTTGGCTTCTATGGCCGGGATCATAATGACTATCGCCGTCAAGAACCAGAAAGGCTCCATAATTCTCACAATAATGAACGTATTAGCACCGATAGCGTGCACAAGCAATCCGATAAACCCTGCCAGATATCCCAGTGAAAGGCCACTGAAAAATGGGTCTTCTGTTTTTCGATAGGCAATCAGGGTATTTTTATAAGTTACATAAAGAAGAAAAATGAATGTAAATAATCCTATCAATCCGGTATCAGCAAGCACTTTGGGATACTGGCCGTCCACAAAAGAATAACCGGTAATGCCATGCCCAAAGAAGGGATGTTTGATAAAATCCGCTGTTAAAATAATTCTAAAGGATTCCAATCTTGCAGAGGTTGATGTATCTATTCTTGTGCCACCAATCTTTAACTGTCCTTCTTCACGACGTTGCGATACCGTATGAAGTGCTCTATCCTTGACATTTTTCGTGATAATAACGGGTGACATGATAACAATGATTATGAGGGGAATGATGATGATCAACTTTTTTTTACTCAAATAAATTAAAGTAAAAATCATCGGTACCAGTGCAAGCCATGAGCCTCTTGAAAGAGTTGCAGCAAGAGAAACCAGGATAAACACAATAAGCACAGCCAATGCAATTTTTTTCATTTTGGAGCCATAATTCAGAATAAGACCTAAAGATATGGACAACATGAAAACCAGGTAGCCGCCCAACGTATTCGGTTCTCCTGTTTCACCTTCAAAGGGTGCAGAAACGCGGGCTCCGCTGGGTATTTGATATATGGCAATCAAACAAACAATAAAACAAACAAGCAGCAGGGTAAAAACGAATCGTTTAATTTGTTTTTTTTCTTTCAGATGATTTATGGCAATAAAATAGATTATGAAATATTCAAAATATTTAAGAACGAAAAAGATTCCAGCCATCGTCTTCACGCGACCGAAAAGATATCCAAATAATGTAGCCAGAATACACACAGCAAAATACCAAAAAATGGGTTTGGTTAACGGCGTTGAGGGGAATAGTCCGAGTTCCTTATTAATCGCCATCCTTAAGAACCAGCTGAAACCAACAACAACCAATAAGAAATCATCAAAGCGAAGGGTCATACCGCCACGGCCTCGGGCAGCAAAAGCATCTGCCGGCCCTGTCGTAAATTGCGGCCCGAGAAGCATGGCAACAATAAGGATATAAAGCGCAACTTCTGTATTGACGAAACTGATAATCGCAATGATAATTCCGATAAGGATCGCGACAGCAACCAGTGTTGAAGCTTGTATGAGGAGCATCCCGGCCGCTGCCGTTAAAATCCCAATAGCTAAAAATAAAACGACATTTCCAAAATCAATGGCCTGATCATTTGATTTATTCATTTTTAAAATTAAACTATCCAAGGATCCTTGAATTCAACACGAAGCGTGTCTGAAGATTATTTACCGGAGGCTGCCCCTCCTCTGCGATCAAGCATTTTCTGATACTCTCTTTCAATATCCATGGGACGGTAGGCGGGATCTTCGTAGTGAATAAACTTTTCATATAAAATAGGAATGAAACTGACAAACAAACTTAACAGGATAGAAATCATAAGGATCAAACTAATCCAGAGACACAGTCTCTTTCTTGTCTTTTTTCTTGCAACCTGCCTGACGGCATGATCAAAGACTTTTTCTGCGTCGTTCTTGAATGTCTGTTCTTTATTCATGCGCATTTATTGATTATTAATATCAGATGATGTTTTTTTGATTATACTATCCGGGTAGGATTCTTGAATTCGTTTTTTCTTCATATAGTCCATGGCCATCTCCTTATCTTCAAAATGGCCAATGAAAATTCTATGTAATGGACCTTTGTCCTGAATGTTGATTTTTTCCCAATACGCTTCCATTCCCTTGTCTTTTAGATCTGAAATAAGTTTATCAACATCTTTCCTATCAGAAAGAGCGGTAATCTGTATGGAATAGGATTTACTTTTTATCTCCTGAGGCGCTTTGTTCATATCCAAAGCTGCCGCTGGTTGCTTTTGACTCAAGTTCTGCTGAATGGCAGACTGTCCAAGGGGAGATCCTGGAAGCTTGATTGCGCCTGTTTCGATCTTAATCTTGTCGGGTAACGCAGTGTTATTTTCCTGCAGAGCTTTCTTTTGCGTTACGATCTTTTCTTTTTTGAGAATTTGTTCCCCCGAAAAAGGATGAATGGCAAACATTGAAGTATTTATATAACCGATTTGAAACAGGATGCCTAAAATCAGGAAAATAAGAGAAATGATCAAAATTATTTTTTTTAAGTTGGACGTCTTTTGAATATTGTCTTCTCCCGATTTCAAACTTTCTGGCTCCCGATTCCTCTCATCCCGAAGCGTCTTCCACTTTTCTGAAATGGCCTCCTTCACATTCAGCAAGATATTGCCTGTTAAAAGTGAAGATATCTTTTCCCAAAGGATTGTTTTCTTCTTCCTTTCTTGCGTTCCATAGTGGCCATAATAATAATACTTATCATGATAAGTGAAGTCGGGGCTAATCTCGGCTTTTAATCCGTTAAGAACTATCCCTAAAAACTGTGCGTTTACATTGTCAAGTTGTGTTTTTGCCCTCTTCAAGGAACCTCGTGCCGCACGACCCACCTGATAAACCATGATGACCCCGTCAACCAGGGAGCTCCATATTGTTGCATCGGTAGCAGCCAGAACAGGTGGGGCATCAATCAAAACTACGTCATATTCGAGTCGGAACGCTTTAATTAATTCAGCTACACTTTTTGAACCGATCAACTCAGAAGGATTAGGGGCAATCGTGCCGCTCGTTAAGATATAAAGATTATCCAGCCCCGGTGTCTTTGTTACATCTTCAACAGTCATTTTTCCCATCATAAGATCTGTGATCGATCTGACAACACTCTGCCACTCATAATTACCGAGAATGACATCCGTTAAACCGGGAACAGTCTCGATACCGAATGTCTTTGATATGACTGGTCTTCTGAAATCCCCGTCGACAAGCAGCACTTTTCGTCCAGACTGTGCCATGGTAATAGCAAGGTTCGTTGCAATGGATGTTTTCCCTTCTCCAGGATAAGTACTTGTAAATACAATAGTTTTTATATCTTTTTCGATTGTCAAAAAATTAAAGTTTGTGCGAAGGGCTTTGTAATTTTCCGTCAAGGTTGAGGTAGGCATAAAATGAGCAATGAGCCGGAAATTCCTTCTAATCGTATCCTCATCCATTCCTGCGGAAAGTCCATTTTTCAGAGCATCTCTAATCTCGTCAATCTTAAAATAGGGGATGATTCCTAAAACACGGGTTCCCAAAAACGCTTCAATTTCTTCGATCGCGGCGATCGACGTATCAGACGTATCAAATGTCTCGATTAGGACAGCAAAGACAATGCCCAAAATCAGTCCGATAATCATTCCCAGCATGGTATTGACCACCGTTTTCGGTGGATTAATCGGGATTTTCGGCACCAAGGCAGGCTTGACGATTTGCACTTCTTCAATTTTTACGGCTTCCTGGATAAGTGCTTCCTGATATTTCTTCTCCAGAAGAGTGTAAACTTCCCTCTCAACACTCGTGTTTCTTTCTAATCTTGTCAGATCCAATCCTTTTTCAGGAATTCCCCGTATTTCTTCATCGAGTACTTTAATTTGCCTTTTTAAAAGACCCATTTCAGACAAAAGGGCCCTTTCCTGGGCCGATAGCTGAGATTTCATCGCTCGTAAGACTTCCTGGATCTGCTTTTTAATCTCTTTCACCTGAGGGAAGTTTTCCGTATAACTCACGAGCAGCATATCCTTCTGCAGCATCAACTGTACAAGTTTATCATTAAGGCTATTATAGGAACTCGTTGCACCGCTGAAAGCAAAAACCTTATCTGACGCTAATGGTCTATCTTCTGCTCCACGCATTAACCGCATCATCTGTATCACCTGCTGATACACACCGGCATCTTTATCATAGGTAGATTGCAGGTTCGTCAACTGTACGGCCAATCTGGAAGATTCCCCTTCAACGGTAATCAGCTTGTTCTTTTCTCTAAAGTCCTTAACCAATTCTTCCGAATTGCTTAACTTTGCTTTCACAATAGCTAATTGATCCTCTATAAATTTACGCGATTCGATTGTCTTTCTATTGAGATCGAGCATATGCTGATCTTTGTATACTTGGGCGACTGTGTTGGCAAGATTCTGTGCGAATTTCGGATCAGTGGAAGCAACAATAATATTAATCAAATTACTGGCACCCTCCTGTTCCGTTTCTATTTTATTTTTCAGATCCATGATGGTGTTAATATACTGGCTGTTGTTGCGAACTTCTTCGGGAAGAGCATCTTTGGGGATCAGGCCCATTTTTTTCGCTACCATTTCCTGTATAAAGTAGCTCTTGATGATGGCCGCTTCAGTTTCTAAATTGCCTGACGTAAAAATAGATTGATCATAAAGTCCTGAAGCCACAACCGTTCTTTCAATTTTGACCGCCGCGCTGGTCTTAAATAAAGGTGGTGGTGCTGTTAGAATGGCCGAGACAAAGCTGAACAGAGCCATAGCCAGGAAGGTAAAAATGATAATAATTTTTCGTTTCTTAATGACACGCCAATAATCTCTGAGGTTCAAGTCGTACTTGGTCATCCCGCGCAAATCTCCGCCATGAGTGAATGATGTCGAATGATCTTAGTGAAATTCAGCTTCATTAAAATTTGAATGCATCCGGATTTTTCAAATAAGTGCTTCTGAAATCTGCCGGCCGCTGTGTGATAAATGTGAGGAGCGGACTGATATTATTAAGAAATTCATTGATATCGCCGATGACCATCCTCGGCACGTAAATGAGATCTCCATCCTGCAGGGGAACATTCTGGGCCAGATCTCCCCGATACAGGATTTCAGCCAGATTGACCGAAAGAATCAGTGGTTTTCCCTGCCTTTCTTTATATTCACGGATGATTTTGATATCCTCTTTTATGGCAACGGGGGTGGTTCCACCGGTGATGGAAATAGCCGTCAAAATATCATTGGCATCGCGGAGCCTGAAGATGCCGGGACTCATGACCTGTCCAAAGACATATACCCTCTGGGCATATGTGGCCTCTTCCGGTACGGTTATAACATCCCCATTTTCCAAGATGACATTTTGACTCATATCCCCCCTGAACATGGCGGTATAGAGATTAAGCGTGTATTTTTTTCCATTCCTGACCAATTCAACATTCCTCATATCGCCATTGGAAGCTAAAAACTGATTCCCAACAATCATCGTGTTTTGTCGACCCGTTATCGGGCCACCGGCACTTATGATGAGATCTAAAACCGACGTTTTACCGGTCAGGGGATATTTACCGGGACCGGAAATACCCGTCTGAAGATTATTAATCTGCCCAAACAAAAGAACATTTTTACTCTTGTATTCTTTGACAAGGATTTCGAGTCTAGGATTCTTGATATAATTCTTGATGCTATTCAGTAAAATTTCCCGAACCTCTTGGGCGGTATGTCCCGCAACGGGAATATCATCACCGAAACTATAAGAGATTTTACCGTCCGGTCTGACAACAACAACAAAGGATGTCAGCATAAAGCCTTCTGCCGTACCCTGGCCCTGCGGTGCTGCAGAATATGATGAATAGGGCATCCAGTAGCTAAGTGTCAGAACATCACCGGGACCAACAATATACTCGGGCATACCGCGTCTCTCTGTGAAGACGCCGTTCTCTTTGACCTGACTCATCATTGAAATTTCTGCAAGCATTTCTTTCTGCTGTTTCTCATACAGCGCCGTGTCTGCTGCAGGCGGACGATACGTCTTAACGGGAACTCCGCCGACTTCCATGACGCATGCGCATAGCGACAAAATCATCGCGTATAACATGAAAAATTGAAAGAACTTGCGACTTCTGGAATACATCAAAATCCCCCCCAATTTATACAATTCAGTCTTCAAGTGATCCCAGCAAAAAATTGAATATTTAATTTTGTTTAAAGGAATGTTTGAATGTTTTGAAGTTATCATTGTTTCAGAAATGCTCTTCTAATGATACATCCTATTCAATGATAAAGAGACAATGTAAGATTACTTACGATCCATTTCAACCACTTAAATTATTAAAAATATTTGACCTACCATAAAACCTGACTTTACACATTGAATATCACACAAAAAAAAGGACAAATCAACATAAAACATAATAAAAATATACATCCTTTCAATGTTTTTATTTGATTTTAATTTGTTTTAAATTATAGTAAGCTTCCTATGAGTAGGAAAAGGGATTAAACTTGAAAGGATTTTCCCAATGGTTCGTTCTTCCGATATCATTAGAAAAGATGTGGAACTGAAACAAAAGAAAACAGATTCAACTTCCGATTTTTTACGTCTGAGTGATATTTTTAAGTTAAGTGGCAAGGAATCATCCATTGGGGAATCATTGATTATTGAGCAGAGCGTGCAACCAGTAAAGATGGATATTCATGCTGCTTATGATATTTATTTGAAAATCCATGATTACATGCAGGATGTCCAAAACAACTTAACAAACCAGAAACCTTTTCAAATTGATCCTGCTCTTGATTCGGTTCGTAAAATAATCAACACACCGGGATTGTTGAACTCCGTTTACCCCCTGACCCTAGAATATGGACATGGTCAAGATTATTACCTTTTTCAACCGATACACACCATGATATACAGTTTAATAACCGGCATGGGTATGAAGTACACAACGACACAATTATTTGAACTTGGCCTTTCAAGCCTTCTTCAGAACATTGGCATGTTTCTAATCCCAGAAGAAGTTATTAACAAAAATGGACCTTTAACAGACTATGAAATCGGGTTGATCAAAAAACACCCGGAAATTGGAGCAGAAATTTTACAACCCTTTAAGATGGACTATCCATGGTTACTCGAGTCCGTATATCAACATCACGAAAGAGAAAACGGTCAGGGCTATCCGCGCGGTCTTAAGGGAGAGGAAATTATAGAATATGCCAAGATTATTGGGATCTGTGATTGCTACGAAGCCATGACACATAAACGCCCACATAAGCAACCCATCACACAGTTTACATCAATAAAACAGCTTATAGAGTCCAAGGAACATCTTTATTCTCCACAAATTCTGAAAGTATTTTTGGAATCCATGTCTCTCTATCCTGTAGGTAGTTATGTCACATTGAACAACGGTGCAATTGGCAGGGTTATCGAGACAAACAAATTACACTCCATGAAGCCTGTCATCTATTTGCTTTTTGATGGAAATGGCGAAAAAGCTCCCGATGGAAGCATCATCAATTTAAGCGAGAGTAATGTTCTGAATATCGCTTCCGTGATATCTGAAAAGGATCTTCCGGGAAAATAAAAGTAGTCATTTCATCACGGCCTGACATCCACTCCAAATCATCCATAAAATGAAATGACAGACGGCTATGTCATCATTCGGCGCCTGCACCAAAGCTCTGCATGGAAAACAAAACAGTCTTTTTATCTCTTGTTATGTGTGAATAAAGGTGAACTTAAAAAACCTAAAGTGATTTGCCAATGACCTTGTGTAAGATGTCTGAATCAATCTCTTTCACTTTCAGACTAAATCCAACCAGCAGGGAAATGTCGCAGATATTATTTATCTTTCTTGGTATTCCTTCCGAGTATTGATAAATGTCTCTCAGAGCCTGATCACCAAAGATATTCTCTGATCGACCGGCTTTATTCAAACGGAAAGCAATATACTTTTTTGTTTCATCAAAATCGAGTGAATTTAGGTGATAGCGGATAGCAATTCTCTGATCGAGTTGTTTATATTCCTGGATCATATCTCGTAATTCCGGTTGTCCAATCAGGACAATGGTGATCAGAAACCGGTCATTTAACTGAAAATTCAAAAGCAGGCGAACCTCTTCAAAAGTCTCATGTTTGATCAGTTGTGCTTCATCAATAATGAGAAGGCTGGTTTTATTATCTTTCATATTGGCAAGCAATTTTGAGTTCAATGCTTCGATTAGCTCGGCTTTTGAATCAGTTTCTGAATTAAGTCCAAATTGATGCAAGACCTCCTTCAAAAAGTCTATGGGCTCAAGGGATGGGTTGGTGATTAAGGCAATATCGAAATCTTTTTCAGGCAGTTTCTCGATGACCACGCGGCTCAAAGTGGTTTTGCCGCAACCGACTTCTCCTGTCAGAAGGGCTGCGCCTTTATTCCTTTTCATCACATAAAGAAGTCTTACCAGTGCCTCCTCATGTTCCAATGAGTAATACATAAATTCGGGATCAGGAACATTTTCAAACGGATACTTCTTTAATCCCCAATATTCTAAATACATTTCAGCAATCCTTGAATAGCCAAATAGATCTCAGAGAAACACAGTCGATAATGGTAAGCGGACATCCGGTAAGGATCTTTGATATCCCTGTTTGACTCCGAGTAATCCTGAGAATATGAATTGAGAAGACGGACCTTCCCCTCGGCCTTCGGAAACTGATCCAGAATCAATCTTTCCTGGCTACCCTCCATGACAAGAATTAAGTCCGCCCCATCAATTTTGCTTTCCGTCAATAAAGACGACTGATGCCCAGACCCATCATATCCGTTTGCAATGAGCAATTCAGCAGCGACAGGATCAGCCGCAGCCGCCTTCATATCAATCAAAGCTGCAGAAGAAACATCGATATTATATTTTGCATGTTTCTTCAGCTGACCTTGAAGGATCCTTTCTGCCATGAAGCTTCGGTTTATATTCGCCGTGCAAACAAATAAAATATTCATAAAAAATTCTAAACTTGTTTAAGTATACATCAAATGGGTAGCATTATTCAACCTTTTATTAAACCAATATATTTTCAATTCTCTTCAGAGCATCATGATTGATCTAGAAAATAAAAGGGTTGCAAGCCATAGAATATTCTTGCAACCCTCTGGTTTATCTGGAGGCGGCAACCGGATTTGAACCGGTGAATAACGGTTTTGCAGACCGCTGCCTTAGCCACTTGGCTATGCCGCCCTTTATTGCTGGAGCGGGCGAACGGATTTGAACCGTCGACGTCCACCTTGGCAAGGTGGCACTCTACCACTGAGTTACGCCCGCACTTGCTTTGCTTTGCGTTGCCGCTGAATATAGTAAATAAAATCTTTTGTCAATAAAAAAACTGTTCAAAATACTAAAGAATTCCCATCCATTCTATGAGATATGATTTGTATTTTTTATCCGGCTGATGGTTTCAATCAAATCCCTGATTGCTTGCATATAGGATGTGAAACCTTGAAAGAAGATATCATTGTGATTCGCATGTGGAACCATCAGCAAACTTTTATCGGGTGATGGACATGCATCGAACAGGGCTTGCCCCTCCTCAAAAGAGATAATTTGATCATATTCTGCATGAATGATCAGCGCGGGTTTATCGAATGTACGGATTTTATCAATGTTACGAGGTCCTTTGCCTTCGGAAAGACCAAGCATGGCCATGTTGATCCCCATAAGCTGAAGCAATGGCCCGATGAGGGCAAAACCGCTCTCGATAATGAGACCATCGATCTCCTGCTGATAATGGTAGGCTAGCTCAAGAGCAGAGGCACTTCCAAGGGATCTTCCCATGATCACCAGGGGACCGGTGTATTGATGATTCTTTCGCCAATTCTTCACGAAATCAAAGATAACATGCGCATCATGCATCATCGATGTCACTGTCGGTCGGCCTGATGAACGGCCATAACCTCTATAATCGACCGGCATGAAATTGATGCCTGCCTTGGTGTAAAGCATCGCTATTTCATCATATTCCGCGATGATCTCGCCATTCCCGTGAAAGAAGAGGATGCTGGGTGCATTCTTATGGGCGAGATAAAACCGGGCGCCAATGGCAACCTCAGGGTCAACGGGAATCATGATAGACTCAGCGTTAAGATTTGACAGGGGCGTTGGCCATTCGGGACGAGGGTGAAACAAAAACATGGTAACTTCAGGGCAGTCAAAAGCTGAATAATCAATCTTTGAAATATCAATCATGAGCAGATGCCGGATTAACTTCTTTTACAGATCATTCCCTTATAAAACTTTACCAGATAATCAAAGCCCGAATATAGCGTCAGGATGAGGGCAAGATAAAGAATGGCCATTCCGACAACATGGGCATCCGTCCCCAGGAAAGGGTAATGGATCATCAATGCCGTGACCGCACAAATTTGACAAAATGTTTTTTGTTTCCCCAACCGGCTGGCTTGAATAACCATTCCCTCCGATAAGGCAATGCTTCGCATTCCATCAACTGTAAAATCCCGAATGATGATGATTGCGACAATCCAGGCGGGTATGCGACCGATGGGAATCATCAGGATCATGGCTGTGTTGACAATCAGCTTATCGGCAATGGGGTCCAGAAATTTCCCCATCGTCGTCACAATCTGGTATCTTCTGGCAATGTATCCATCCAAAAGATCGGTGAGGGCCGCCAGGACGAATAGAGAAACAATGAAAAGGCTCTCGCCAGGACCGGGTGACTGAAGAAGAAAAAAAAGGCCCGGGATCATGCCAATTCTGAGCAAGGTGATCGTATTGGGAAGATTGATGACCTTTTTTCTCTCCTGCGCAATAGGCAGTCGGTCAAATGATCTTTTCAGATAATCAATCATGGGATTTGTTCTTCATCCCTCATTTCTTCGGAACTTTTTTCCAGTCGGCAAGAAAAGCTTCGATCCCTATATCCGTCAAAGGATGTTTCGCCAGTTGAGCAATCACTTTAAAAGGGATGGTCGCAATATCGGCACCCATAAGCGCCGCTTCCAGGACATGTCGCGGATGTCGTACGCTCGCCACGATGACTTCTGTATCGTAACCATAGTTGTCAAAAATCGTGATGATTTGATCTACGATTTCCATGCCGTCATGAGCAATATCATCCAGTCTTCCGACAAAGGGACTTACATAGGCAGCACCTGCCTTGGCCGCCATCAGGGCTTGCAACGGTGAGAATACCAGCGTCTGATTGATACGGATGCCTTCATTGGCAAATATCCGGGTCGCTTTCAATCCTTCTTCTGTCATGGGGACTTTAACAACGACATTACTGCCCAACTTTGCCAGTTTCCTTCCCTCCCGGACCATCCCTTCGGCATCCAGGCTGATAACCTCCAGACTGACTGGACCATCGACGATGTCAAGGATGTCCCGAATGACTTTATCGAACCCTTTTTTTTCTTTTGCCACGAGTGACGGATTGGTGGTGACTCCATCAACCATGCCGAGCATGATTCCTTCTTTAATTTCTTGAATATTTGCTGTATCAATGAAAAACTTCATAACGTCCTCCCTGAAAAGTCATCTTGATTCTTTATCATGGTATTTTGAAAGTCCTCATCAATAATTAAGATCTGTTTTTGCGGAAGTTTTCATAGCATGCTTCACTGCAAAAATGGACCGCTTTGCCATCAATAACCACCTTGTACGCCTGGCTCAATGGCAGGAAGGTATGGCAGCAGGGGTCTTCCACCAGATCCTCTGTTATTGAAGGCATCTGTTGATTCGGTATCGGTTTGGATGCTTTCCCTGATGACAGAAAAAGCCATCTCGCCATCCGGTACAACAAGTAAAAAATAATGATAGCTGCGATTAAACGGGCAATGATCATATCCGCCTTGTTAAGGGATCAACTCCACCTTGCTGTCATCCTGAAGACGTTCCAAAAGACCTTGGATGGAAATACCGAAAGCCGGGTGAATGACATAGGGCGCAATTTCCTGAAAAGGAACCAACACAAAACGTCTCCTGTGAATTTGCGGATGGGGGATGATCAGGTCCTGTTCCTGAACGACGTCCTGGCTATAGAGCAATAGATCGAGATCCATGACCCGGGGTCCCCCTCTCTGTCCATTTTCCCTGCCCATGGCCTGCTCAATCCTCTGCAAGGCTTTTAACAAGTCAGGTGCTGTTAATACCGTTCTGATTTCAGCAACAGCATTGACGAACCAGTCTTGTTCCCGGAAACCCACCGGTTCGGACCGGTAAAGTGATGACATGCGCAAGACCTTCAAACCCGGAGAGGCATGCATCCGTTCCACGGCCTCACGACATTGCTCCACCGGTTGACCGAGATTGGCCCCGACTCCTACAAAACCAATCGTCCCATTGAGATTCTCAATCAATCTCCTCTCCACCTCAGGCTTTTAAACCCAAGACATCCTGCATGTCGTAAAGACCGTTTTTTCGGCCGACGATCCATTTCGCTGCCCGGATGGCTCCCTTGGCAAAGTTATCCCGGCTGTGAGCGCGATGAATGAATTCCAGTCTCTCACCGACAGCCCCGAACATCACAGTGTGCTCACCGACGATATCGCCGGCCCGGAGCGTCTGGATCCCGATTTCTGTTTTGGTGCGCTGGCCGATCATACCTTTTCTTGTGTATACTCCCTCTCTATCAAGATCTCTTTTCAGGGCCTTGGCAATGATCTGTGCCATCTTCATGGCTGTCCCACTGGGGGCATCCTTCTTCAGATGATGGTGGGCCTCCACAATTTCCACATCATAGTCCTCCCCCAGGATGCGGGCCACATCATCAAGCACCTTGAACAGGACATTGACCCCCACGCTCATATTGGGTGCAAGGACGCAGCGTGCTTTTTTAGCCAATACTGCCGCTTTTTTCATTTCTTCGCTTGTGAATCCTGTACTCCCGATAACGATGGCCCTATTTTTCTTTGCTGCGAGTTCAAGATGCCGGAGCGAGGTCTCATGATTTGTAAAATCAATCACCACATCCCCTTTCTCGATACAGCCATTGAGGTCATCATCGACCTTGACACCCAGTTTACCGATCCCTAAAGGTTCTCCCACATCTTTTCCCACCAGGGCATGCCCCTTCTGCTCAACAGCGCCAACAACCTGGATATCTTTTGTTGAAGAAATCAGAGTGATAATTCGGCCGCCCATTCTTCCGCCGGCTCCTGTGACAACGGCTTTTATCATAACAAACCCTCCTTATTCCTTCATCAGACCATAACTGACTACGATCTTCTTGAGTTTTTCGAAGTTCGCGTCGGACAGTTTGTAAAGTGGCAGCCTGACTTCGTAAGAAATCTTTTTCATCATGGCCAATGCGGCTTTCACCGGCGTCGGATTGGTTTCAACGAAGAGGCTATCAATCAACGGGGTCATTTTGTAATGTAACGTTCTGGCCTTCTTGAGGTCACCTGCCACAAAGGCATCAACCATCGCCGCCATATCCGCCGGTGCCACATTTGAAATCACGGAAATGACCCCATGGCCACCCATGGCCATCAGCGGCAGCGTGAAAAGATCATCACCAGACAGTACATCAAATTTTGGACCACAAAGATGAATCACGTCGCTCATCTGCTTGATGGATCCGGAAGCTTCTTTAACACCAACAATATTTTTTATTTTGGCGAGCCGGGCCAGGGTATCGGGATTAATATTGACGCCTGTTCGGCCAGGAATGTTATACACAATAATCGAAATCGGTACCGCTTCTGCAACCGCCTTATAATGCTGATACAGTCCCTCCTGGGTTGGCCTGTTATAATAGGGACAAACCATCAAGGCTCCGTCTGCACCGGCTTTATAGGCATGCCTGGTCAGTCTGATGGCTTCTGAGGTACTGTTGGAACCGGTCCCGGCAATCACCGGCACCCTCTTTTTCACCGCGTCGATCACGACTTCAATCACCCGGTCATGTTCTTCATGTGACAGGGTGCTGGACTCCCCCGTTGTTCCACAAGGAACAATCCCGTCGGTACCGTTTTTGATCTGAAATTCAACCAATTTTCTCAATGCTGCTTCATCGACCTTCCCATTTTTGAATGGTGTGACAATGGCGACAATGGCTCCTCTAAACATAATCCCTCCTGTAAATTTTATTGGCTTAAAAAATTCGGAATTTCTTCTCCCCTGAGGATATCCTCATAGGTTTCCCGTTGCCGGATGATGTAAAAACGGTCATCTTTGACGAGAACCTCAGCCACCCGTGGCCGAGAGTTATAATTCGATGACATGGTGAACCCATAGGCACCGGCGCTCATAACGGCCATGAGTTCCCCCCTTTCAAATTCAGGGATGTTTCTCTCCTTGGCAATATAATCACCCGACTCGCAGATCGGTCCCACCACATCCGCCTGGATCATTTTTCTTTTCTGCTGGACGACCGGTCGAATCTGATGGTAGGAGTTATAAAGGCTGGGACGAATCAGATCATTCATGCCTGCATCAATAACCACAAAATTCTTATCTTGATTCGACTTGATATAAAGAACTTTGGTCACCAAGATACCGGCATTGCCCGCAATCACCCTTCCCGGCTCAAAAATAAATGTACACTGCATATCCTTCGCCGACGCAATGATGGCCTTCGCATACTCTACCGGATGAGGGGGCTGCTCCTCATGATAGGTGATTCCCAGCCCACCCCCCAGATCGAGATAGCGGATATCCATCCCCTCCTCTCTGAGGCGGTAAACCAGGGTTTTCAAACGGTTCAGCGCATCCACAAAAGGAGATATCTTCGTCAGTTGGGAACCGATATGACAACTGACCCCCTTGATGTCCAGAGAGGGCATTTTTTTTGCCTGGCGGTACTCTTCCAATGATCTCTCGATGTCGATGCCAAATTTATTTTCCTTTAGACCCGTCGAAATATAGGGATGGGTCTGCGGATCCACATCTGGATTGACCCGGAGGGCAATACCGGCTTTTTGGCCTAATTTTTTTGCACAGATATGAATCTCCTGCAACTCCTGAGATGATTCGACATTAAACATCAGAATATTGGACTTCAGGGCATATTCGATTTCATCCAGCCGTTTTCCCACACCCGAATAGACAACTCTCTGGGGATCAACGCCTGCCTTCAAGGCGCGATAAAGTTCACCTCCGGATACAATATCCACCCCACCGCCTTCCGAAATAAAAATTCTGAGGATCGCAATATTAGCATTGGACTTGGCGGCAAAACAGATCCTGTGTGGAATCTCCGCAAAAGCCTGATCGAAAACGCGAAAATGATTTTTCAGGGTTTGGTAACTATAAAGATAAAAAGGGGTCCCCACTTGCTCGGCAATGGCAGAAACAGCCACTTTTTCGCACCAGAGTTGCTGATCAAGGTAATGAAAGTCATTCATCGCCGCTTTATCCTTTAACTTCGCTTCTCCGTCATATTTCAGGGGACAGTATTCTTGGGAATTTTTGTTTCCACTCTGTTGGATGCCTCACTGCAAGATCCGGTTCGATTGCAGCCAATGATGTAATAACTGTAAAGGCGACCCGGCTTGACTAGCAAATCCTTATAAATCATCCTGCTGCTCCCTTCTCTCAGGATTCTTGAATCATCCGATGCGAGTTCAACGATCAAGACATGCTCACGAGGGCAACCCGGACAATCCGACCCTTCCGTTTCCAGTTCACTTCTGAAGATCCTGAATTTGGTCATCAGGGAAACCGCTTCCGGAATGCTCCAGCGCAGCAAGATACCGTCCGTTTTTAACTGCACCCCAAGATCGGAAATGGGTTTGATCCGGATCGCATCCCGTGGAGCAGGGTCAGCCTTCAGCCCGCAGCTCTGAAACAGCACGGCCGCCATCAGCAGCGCGACCATTCCAAAGGTGGACAGCCGTTGCCGCTTACTCATATGACCGGCCTTCAATTTCGGCAAGGCGCTTCCGTACATTCTTTTCCGCTGTACCGCCAAGACTGTTTTTTGCATTAACGGCATTTTCAACCTTCAGACAGGCAAAGATATCCTCATCAAAACCCTGATAAAATTTCCGGTACTCGCCCAGTGTCAGTTCATGAAGTGCTTTGCCGTTCCTGATGCTGTAAGCGACAAGACGCCCCACAATGCCATGAGATTCCCGAAAGGGAACGCCTTTCATCACGAGATATTCAGCCAAATCAGTGGCTGTGGAAAATCCTTTTGCAGCCTCTTCCCGCATTCGGAGCCTGTTGAATTGAAGGTGTCTGATCATGGATGCCAGGGTTTTCACGCATCCCTTCACCGTATCCACCGTATCAAAGAGCGGTTCTTTATCTTCCTGAAGGTCCCGGTTATAGGTCATGGGAAGCCCCTTTAAAACGGTCAGCAGAGAAACCAGATGGCCGTAAACACGTCCCGTCTTGCCCCGCACCAATTCGGCAACATCAGGATTTTTTTTCTGGGGCATGATGCTGCTTCCCGTTGTAAAGGAATCTGATATTTCGACGAATCCGAATTCACTGCTGGACCAGAGAATAAGGTCTTCACAGAAACGGCTGAGGTGCATCATGATCAAACAAGCAGCAAAGATAAATTCCGCGATAAAATCACGGTCCGAGACGGTATCCATGCTGTTTTCTGAGATGGCCGGGAAGTTCAGAAGATCCGCCACCTGTTTCCGGTCGATCGGCAGGTTTGTTCCTGCCAGGGCCGCAGCACCGAGAGGTAGAATATTAACCCGTTTCTGACAGTCCAGGAGCCGTGCTTCATCCCGGTCGATCATCTCCCAGTAAGCCAGCAAGTGGTGAGACAAGAGGACGGGCTGTGCCTTTTGCAGATGGGTATACCCCGGCATGATGGTCTTAATTTCTTTTTTCGCCAAATCCGTCAGGAATCTCTTAAAGATCGACAGGAGTTCCAAGATCCGACGAATTTCATCTCGCAAGTATAGGCGCACATCAAGGGAAACCTGATCATTACGGCTCCGGCCGGTATGGAGCTTGCCACCTGCTTCACCGATACGGCTGATCAGGCTCCTTTCGATCGCCATATGGATATCTTCGTCATCAGGATTGAAGACAAAGCGCCCCGCTTCGATATCCTTGCCAATCATCTTTAAGCCGGCAAGAATGGCTTTTTCTTCCTTTTTTGTGATGATCTTCTGGGAAGCCAGCATTCTGGCATGGGCGATACTTCCTTCAATATCCTGGCGGTAAAGTCGCCTGTCGAAATGAATCGACGCCGTAAAGGCTTCTACGTCCTTATCCGTGGGTTCTTGGAATCGTCCTCCCCATGGTTTTTTTTGAGTCGTCATCGTTCGATTGAATGTATTTCTCATTTTTATTTTCGTCTGTCCGTCACCTGCCGCCTGCCTGACGCCACTCTTCTTCGTTTTACTTTTCTTTGCAGAGACTGAATGCGGAGCCGTAAGCCATTCAGCTTAATGAAACCGGTTGCATCCTTCTGGTCATAGACGCTGTCTTTTTCAAAGGTGGCGAAATCTTCATGGTAGAGAGAATAGGGAGACTTCCGGCCCACCACAATACTGTTCCCCTTGTAAAGCTTTATCCGGGCAGTTCCGGTAACATTTTCCTGAGATTCATCCATCATTTTTTGCAGAACCTTCATCTCCGGTGAATACCAGAAACCATTGTAAACAAGCTGAGAATACTTGGGGATCATTGCATCCCGGATCAGCATTACTTCCCGATCCATGGTAATCGATTCAACGGCACGGTGGGCAGCCCATAGAACGGTCCCTCCCGGGGTCTCATAAACCCCTCGAGATTTCATCCCGACAAAACGGTTCTCCACCATGTCCACCCGGCCGATACCGTTGGCACCGGCGATCTGATTGAGGTGATCCATTAATCTGGCGGGGCTCATTTTTTTCCCGTTTACAGCCACGGGGTTTCCGCACTCGAATTCAATTTCCACATAGGTGGCCTTATCGGGGGCAGCCTCGGGCGATACCGTCAAAACAAAAATGTCCTCCGGGGGTTCAGCCCAGGGATCTTCCAAAATACCGCCTTCATGTGAAATATGCAGCAGATTCCTGTCACTGCTGTATGGTTTCTCGCGTGTCACCAAAGGTACCGGAATATTGTATTTCTCGGCATAATCGAGCATGGATTTTCTGGAATCAAAAATCCAATTTTCATCTTTCCAGGCGGAGATGATCCGGATCGAAGGATCCAAAGCAATATAGGTCAGCTCAAACCGGACCTGATCATTACCCTTCCCCGTTGAGCCGTGGCAGACAGCATCAGCCCCTTCCATCCTGGCAATTTCAATCTGTCTTTTGGCAATCAGGGGCCTTGCCAGAGAGGTACCCATCAGGTAAGTCCCTTCATAGATCGCATTGGCTCTCAATGCCGGAAACACGAAATCTCTGGCAAATTCTTCCCTCAGGTCATCGATATAGATCTTACTGGCACCGGTTTTGATGGCTTTTTTCTTCAAGCCGGTGAGCTCTTCCTTTTGACCGACATCCGCAGCGAAGGCAATGACTTCGCATCGATAGGTTTCAATCAGCCACTTGACAATCACGGATGTATCCAATCCTCCCGAATAGGCGAGGACAACTTTCTTAAACCGCTTTTTCAAACCATGACCTCCTTGCCTGATCTTACATGAGAATTTCCATAATCGCCTTTTGAACATGCAGACGATTTTCGGCCTGATCCATGACAACAGACTGAGGACCGTCGATCACCTCCGCCGTAATCTCCTCATCTCTGTGCGCGGGAAGGCAATGCATTACAATAGCATCCTTCTTTGCAGATTCAAGCAGTTTTTTATTGACCTGATAGGTTTTGAATATTTTCGCTCTCATTTCTTTTTCTGCTTCCTGTCCCATGCTGGCCCAGACATCCGTATAGATGACATCCGCATCGGCAGCTGCCTCCTCGGGTTTGAGACAGAGCGTTACGCCTTTCTCCGCTTCTTGGATCGCTCTTTTAAAAATAAAGGGATCCGGCGCATAGTTTTCCGGACAGGCCAGAGCAAGGCGGAACGGAAGTCTTGCCGCTGCATTGAGCCAGGAATTGGCCACATTATTGCCATCACCGATATAGGCGATCTTCAGACTTTCATAGGTTCCTTTCTTTTCCATGATGGTAAAAAGATCGCTCAGAATCTGGCAGGGATGCAGCAGGTCCGTTAAACCATTGATCACCGGGATGGTTGCATACCGGGCGAATTCTTCGACCGCTTCCTGTGCATAGGTTCGAATCATGATACCATCCAGATATCTGGACATGATCCGTGCCGTATCGGAAATCGTTTCACCCCGGCCAATCTGGGTATCACGGCTACTGAGAAAAAGGGCAATCCCGCCCAATTGAAACATGCCTACTTCAAAGGAAATTCTCGTCCGTGTCGAGGATTTGTCAAATATCATCCCAAGCGTTTTTCCTTTCAGCGGCATATAGAATTCCCCCGCCTTGAGCATCCTTTTCAGTTTGGCCGCCTTGTCAAATATTATTTTGAAATCAGCACGGTCAAGATCATAAACACTTAACAGGTCTTTTTTCATGACTGTTTTAACACCTCATCCAATATATGGACCGCATGATCCACATCCGCTTCCGTGATGATCAACGGCGGCACGAATCGCAAGACATTGCCAGCCCCGGATGTAATGACCAACAGACCTCTCTCCATGCACTTCCTGACGATTTCAGCAGCATCCAATGTCAGTTCCACACCGATGATTAAGCCCTTTCCTCTGACTTCCCGGATAGGAGAATGTTTCTTTTGTAAATCGAACAGTCTGTCGAGGAAATAAGACCCGATCCGCTTGCAATTCTCAAGGACACCCTCTTCTGAAAAGCTCTCAAGGACGGCGATACACGCCGCCATGGCCAGCGGATTGCCGCCAAATGTGGACGCATGGTTACCCGGCTGAAAAGCAGCAGCGATCCTGTCTGTCGTCAACATGGCCCCCACGGGAAAGCCGTTTCCCAGGGCCTTGGCCAGCGTCATGATATCGGGCTTGACGCCGGAATGCTCATAAGCAAAAAGCGTCCCCGTGCGCCCGACGCCGACCTGTACTTCATCGAGCATCATCAGAATGCCGTGATGATCACAGATTTTCCGGACCCCCTGGAGATAACCGTCATCAGGGATTTTGACCCCGCCCTCGCCCTGGATTGGCTCCAGAAGAACGCCGCACGTCTTATCGGTAATGGCTGCCTCCAGGGCTGACAGATCATTAAAAGGCACATATTTAAAACCTTCCGGCAGGGGGGCAAAACCGATCTGGAATTTTTCCTGGCCCGTCGCCGTAATCGTAGCCAGCGTCCGTCCATGGAAAGAATCCTTCATGGTAATCAGTTCGTACTTGCCGCCAAGCCGCTCATGGCCGTATTTCCGCGCCAGTTTGATGGCAGCTTCATTGGCCTCTGCACCGCTGTTGCAGAAGAAGACCTTTTCAGCAAAGGAGTGCTCGACCAGCAGCTTCGCAAAATGAATCTGAGGCTCAATATGATAGAGATTGGATACGTGCATGAGCGTTTCGGCTTGCTTTTGAATAGCTGCCACCACCTTTGGATGAGCGTGGCCGAGACTGCACACGGCGATACCGGCAGCCATATCCAGATATTTCTTTCCGTTGCTGTCCCAGACCCATGCCCCCGAACCCCGGACCAGAACAAGGGGAAACCGCTTGTACGTGTTCATGATGTACTTTCCGGAAAGGCTCATTATTTCTTCGGTTTTCATTTCATCGATTCCCGCAGGCATCATTCATAATCCATCTGAAATAAGCCAGCATTCAGGACGGCCAAGACGACTACGTAAAAAGGTCCAGAGGCAAGACGCGAAAATCCCGAGGAACGAGGCGTATCGTGACATAAGCCACAGGGACGAAGGATAAATCGCAACACAGCTTATGGCCTTTTTGCGTAGTCGTTTTCTTTACAGGACGATTTCTGTTCCAATCCCGCTATCCGTAAACATTTCAAGAAGAATGGCATGCTTGAGCCGGCCGTCCACGATATGGGCCTTACGGACGCCCCCGCGCAGAGCTTTCAGACAGCACTTCACTTTGGGAAACATTCCCCCTTCTACAATTCCTTTTTCAATCATGCGAAGAGCTTCCTGATTACTCATGGTGTTGATCAACTTTTTATTTTCATCAAGGACTCCTTCCACATCGGTCAGGAGGATCATTTTTTCGGCTTTGAGTGCAGAAGCTACTTCACCGGCCACGATATCGGCATTGATATTGAAGGTTTCGCCACCCTTGCCGACGCCGGTAGGCGCAATGACCGGAATAAATCCCTCCTTTTCCAGGCACGTAATCAGTGTTGCATTAATCTTTTTGACTTTTCCCACCAGTCCAATGTCTATGATCTCGGGTGGTGTATCCTTGGCTTTCTCTTCGCTTAGAAAATATTTTTCCGCCTCAATCAGGTTCCCGTCTTTGCCGCTAAGCCCTACCGCCTTACCGCCGTGACGGTTGATCAGACCGACGATTTCCTTGTTGATCAACCCTGCCAGAACCATTTCTACGATACTCATGGTTTCTTCATCTGTAACCCGCATGCCTTGAATGAACTTTGACTCTTTCCCGAATTTCTTCAGATAAGTCCCAATTTGAGGTCCGCCGCCATGAACCACAACGGGATTGATACCGATATACTTCATCATCAGTACGTCTCTGGCAAAGGACTCCTTCAGCTCGTCATCCTGCATGGCATGGCCGCCATATTTGATCACAATGGTTTTATTGTAAAATCGCTGGATATAGGGTAGCGCTTCTAAGAGAATGTCCGCCCGTTCCATCGATTTCTTAATGTTGTTCATAGCATTTCTCCCATCAGGTCATTCCCATGGTCTCTGCGCAGAATCATAACAACCTTCACCGAAAGTAAAGATGATGGTTGCACTATAAGATATATCGGCTCAAATCCTCATCTTCAACAATATCGTTCAGCTTCTGCCGGACGTACTCCGCATCAATCACCACTTCTTTTTCCGTCATATCCGGAGCATCAAAAGAAATTTCATCCAGCAGCGTTTCCATAATGGTATAAAGACGACGGGCTCCGATGTTTTCCGTCTTTTCGTTGACCACTGTCGCCACCTCCGCAATCTCGGCAATGGCATTGTCCTGAAAGATGACCTTCACATCCTCGGTCGCCATCATTTCCACATACTGCCTGATCAGGGCGTTATGAGGTTCCGTCAGGATCCGGATAAATTCCTCTTTTCCCAAAGAATCCAGCTCAACACGGATGGGAAACCGCCCCTGCAACTCAGGAACCAGATCGGAAGGCTTTGAGGCGCTGAAGGCACCGGCCGCAATAAAGAGAATGTGATCTGTTTTGACCATCCCATACCGGGTATTGACGTTTGATCCCTCCACAATCGGCAGGAGATCCCGCTGAACCCCTTCTCTGGATACGTCCGGTCCATGTGCTCCATTACTGCCCACAATTTTATCGATTTCATCCAGAAAAATGATGCCCGACTGTTCCACCCGCTCAATGGCGTTTTTCATGACCTTATCCATATCCACCAGCCGCTGCGCCTCTTCCTGAGTCAGAATCTCCAGCGCCTCAGGCACCTTGACTTTTCTCTCTTTTTTCTTCTGGGGGAAGATGTTCCCAAACATTTCTTTAATATTCAGGCCCATATCCTCCACACCGGAAGAAGAAAAGACTTCAATCATCGGGCCGGGGCGGATATCCTGGATCTCAACGGTCACAGAACGACTGCCTAATTTCCCTTCCCGAAGCAGGCGACGAATCTTCTCGCGGGTGGTGTCCTGCTGAAACATCTGATCGGTCTGATCCGTCTCCGGCGGCTTGTCTGAAAGCATATCTTCAACCTTTTTTTCTACAGTTTTTGGCGGGAGCAGGATATCCAGCAGCCGTTCCTCAGCCAGTTCAGCCGCTCGCGCCTTGACATTTTCCTGTTCTTCAGACTTAACCATGTTCACAGACAGCTCGACCAGATCACGGATCATCGATTCCACATCCCGTCCCACATAACCGACTTCCGTGAATTTGGACGCTTCAACTTTCAGAAAAGGAGAATTGTCCAGTTTTGCCAGTCTTCTGGCAATTTCGGTCTTGCCCACACCGGTGGGTCCGATCATGATAATGTTCTTCGGAGAGATCTCCTCCGCAAGTTCTTTGGCAACATTCTGTCGCCGCCAGCGATTGCGCAAAGCAATGGCCACGGCCCGCTTGGCATCACCTTGCCCAATAATATATTGATCCAGTTTTTCAACAATCTGTCTGGGTGTTAAATGATTTGACGGCATTCAACGGGACTCCTTGCTTATATCATCCACAGCTTGAACGGTATCCAGCTCTTCGATGGTGATACGGTCATTGGTATAAATACAGATTTCCGAGGCAATCTTTACGGCTTCTTCGGCAATTTCGGTTGCTGTTAATGAGGAATGTCTCACCAGCGCCCGTGCAGCCGCTAACGCATAAGGTGCACCGGAACCAATCGCCATCACCTCATCATCCGATTCGATCACATCCCCGTTGCCCGAAATCATGAGAAAGTATTCTTTACTGACGGCAATCATCAACGCTTCCAGGTGCCTTAAGACCCGGTCGGTTCGCCAGTCTTTTGTCAGTTCCACGGCCGCCCTTAAAAGGTTGCCATTATACTGTTCAAGTTTCTGATCGAAACGATCAAAAAGAGTAAAAGCATCCGCCGTGGTCCCGGCAAAACCGACAACGACCTGATTGTGATACAACCGGCGAACCTTTCTGGCGCCATGCTTCATGACCGTGACATCGAACGTCACCTGACCGTCACCGGCGACGGTTACCTTTCCTTTGTGCTTGACGGCAACAATTGTGGTTCCTCTGATTTTCATTCGTTACTCTGTCCCCTTCTGGCCCTTGGATGCGCCTTATCGTAGACTTCCATCAGCCGGCTCACACTGACCGATGTGTATTTCTGTGTTGTGGACAGACTCTCGTGCCCCAAAAGCTCCTGAATAGACCGAAGATCAGCGCCTGCATCCATCAGGTGAGTCGCAAAGCTGTGTCTCAACGCATGCGGGCTGATCTTGCGATTGATCCCGCTCAGGGTAACGGCCTTGTCGAGGATACGCTCTACACTCCTGGAATTCACGCGTTTTCCCCTGCTTCCGAGAAAGAAAGGGTTGTCCCGACCCTGATCAGAATCACGACACAACTCCGCTCTTTTTTCAAGGTATTGCTGCAGGGCAATTAACGCCGGTTGACCGACCGGAACAATCCGTTCCTTTTTGCCTTTTCCCCTGACCCTCATCAGGCCCTGAACAAAATCAATATCTCCAAGATTCAAACCTGTCAGTTCACTAAGCCGGATACCCGAGGAATAAAAGAGCTCCAAAATAGCGCGGTCTCTCCATCCTGGAAAATCCTGACTGAAATGGACTGTAAGGAGCGCCATGACTTCATCTACCGATAGAAAGGTAGGAATGTATTTCTCCGCTCGGGGCGCCTGCACCATGTCTGCCGGATTGATCTTGACCTTTCCTTCACGCAGCAGATAATTGAAAAATGTCCTCAGTGCAGCTACTTTTCGACCCAGAGTCACTTTCTTCACTTTTTTCCGGTAAAGGGACCCCAGAAAAGAGCGGATCATGAGATGATCGATCTGCAAAATCTTTTCATCATCGCCTCTTCCCGAGACATCGCTGTTTCCAAGAAAATCCCTGAACTGTCTCAAATCAATCAGATAGTTCTTTCGCGTATAAGAGGAGAGATTTCGCTCGACGGCCAGGTGCGCTTCGAAATCTCTCATGGCCTGTTTCATATTCATTCCGCTTCATCGCTTTTTTGAAGTCACAAAATAGAATTGCCACGAAAGCATTAAAATATCAAGCATTTTTTATACTCTCGTGGCAATTTCAGCAGGCAGCCGGGCTGACTACATCTTGTATTTTCCAAACTCTTCCGGAGACAGGTTTTCCAGGAATTCCTTCAGTTTTTCATCTTTCAGCTTATCCAGATCGGTCACTTTTGTTCCAAAATCGATGGTTCTGGACTTTTCGATCACCTGATCATCCACAAAAATCTGTGCACTCGCTCTTAAAGCCAGGGCAATGGCATCACTGGGGCGGGCGTCAATGATGAAGCTCTTGCCTTCCTTAACCAAATGAATATTGGCAAAGAAGGTGTTGTTCTTAAGATCACAGATTTCAATACTCGTGACTTCAACATTCAGAATTTTCAGGATATCATACATGAGGTCGTGGGTCATCGGCCTGGAGAAGTTGATTTTTTCCAACTCCGTCGCGATGGCGCTGGCCTCAAACAAACCGATCCAGATTGGAATCGCCTTTTTTTCCTGAAGATCTTTCAAGATGACAATGGGTGTATTGGTAATTGGATCTATGGTTAATCCACTCACCTTCATTTCTATGAGCATCGGTTCCACTCCTTTTAGATGTCGCCCCTGAGGGAATGCAGATAAGCTTTCGTAATCAGAACGGGGACAGTTTCTCCTATAAGATCTTTCCTCCCTCTGAAATTGACAATCTTATTGGATCGCGTTCTGCCGGTTATGTCGTGTTCACTGTTCTTACTCGTTCCTTCAACCAGGATATCTTCGGTGCGTCCTTCCAACGTTTTGTTCCGTTCCAGGGTATGCTGCTCCTGAAGGTTCTGGAGATATTGAAGGCGTTCCCGTTTAATCTCTTCCGGAACTTTACCGCCCAAACCGACAGCCGCTGTTCCTTCACGTTCTGAATACTTGAAAGAGAAGAGGTTGTCAAACCTGACTTTTCTCATCAAAGCGATGGTCGCTTCAAAACTTTCATCCGTTTCTCCGGGGAATCCAACAATCACATCCGAAGTGATACTGATATCCGGACGAATGTTTCTAAGTCTGTCCACTTTATCTAGATACTGCTCAGGGTTATAACCGCGGTTCATCCGCTTCAGTATTTTATCCGAACCGGACTGAACCGGCAGGTGAATGTGTTCGCACAGGGATTCAACATCGGAAAAACATTGCATCAAGTCATCGGACAAATCTTTCGGATGTGAAGTCGTGAATCTGATCCTTTCGATCCCTTTTACCTGACCGATCATCCGAAGTAAAAGAGAAAATGGAGTGCGACCGCCGCTGGCCTGTCCATAAGAATTGACGTTCTGCCCCAGCAACGTTACTTCTTTGATACCATAATCGGTAAGCTTTCTGACTTCCTCCAGGATATCCCGAATGGGACGGCTCTCTTCCGGGCCGCGCAGATAGGGGACCACACAGTAGGAACAGTAATTGTTGCAGCCCTGCATGATGGTCACATAGGCGCTGACGGAGCCATTCTGCGGTATCGCCATGACCCCCAGGGATTTCACTGATTTCTCAAAATCTGTCTCCACCACCCGGGACTTTGACTTTGCAATCGTCTCGATCAATCCAGGAAGCCGGTGGATCTGATGGGTACCAAAAACAAGATCCAGAAAGGGAATCCTGCTGAAGACTTTCTGTCCCCACTGTTGCGCCAGACAGCCACCCATGGCCAGGATCAGATCCGGATTGCTTTCCTTCAGCATCCTGAATCTGCCGAGTTGACTGTAGACCTTCTGGGCCGCTTTCTCCCGTATGCTGCAGGTATTGACGATGATCAAATCGGCGCAACGGACATCGCTCGTTGTTTCATACCCGGCCTTCAGCAACAAGGTCACGATTTTTTCAGAATCGTTGACACTCATTTGACAGCCAAATGTTTGAATATAAAGGTATTTTTTATTCAATCGGTCCTATTCCAAAATGACTTGAAATCTCAAAGACCCATTATTATAAGGAAAATGGATAGTCAACAAATATTTAAAAATCGCTCAAGGCGGATGGAAGCCTTGAGCTTCGCTGATATTTTATGTTATGATGGATATACCGTGATAAACTGGAGGAAGCAAAGGATGATTCATCATGGAGACAAAGCTGTCTGGGTTGAAGGCATCATCAAGGATTTTATCCGCCGTTCTCCTGAAAATTCGCTGAAAAACGAGGAATACGAGCCGGCCTGGGCTGAGCCGCTTATCGGCTTTTCAAGCGGTAACGATTCTCTATATGGGAGATTCAAAGACGATATTGGTGATTTCTACTGGGTGCCCCCGGAGATATTCAAAGAGACATTTCATGTTGAACCTCAGAGTTTGACGGTCATCAGTTGGATTTTACCGCAAACAGAAGCCACCAAGCGGGATAACCGCAGAGAAAAAGCCTATCCTTCCGAGCGATGGTCCCGATCACGAAATTTCGGGGAACAGGCCAATGTGGCTCTGGCACGCCATGTCGCTGAGTCGCTTCAACAGGCCGGCTACCGTGCACTCGTCCCGACCCTCTCCCCGAACTGGAAATGGCAGACCTCGGAGCGCTACGGGTTTGCCTCCAACTGGTCGGAGCGACATGCGGCTTATGCGGCAGGTCTCGGTACTTTCAGTCTCTGTGATGGGCTCATCACCCCGAAAGGAAAGGCGATGCGCTGCGGTTCCGTCATCGCCGATATCCGGATCACGCCTACCCCCCGGCCCTATGAGGATCACCGTGCTTACTGTCTTTTTTATTCCAGAGGCAAATGCAAAAAATGCATCGCCCGCTGTCCAGCCGGTGCCCTCAGCGAAGCCGGACACGACAAGCTCAAATGCCGGAATTTTCTCTTTGACGTTGTCGCGGATTACGCGAAAACCCGCTTTGGACTTACCAGTTATGGGTGTGGGTTGTGCCAGACCGGGATTCCATGCGAATCCGGAATCCCGACGGAACGATCCTTAAAAGATTTTTGAGACGATGCCCTTCCTAATGAAAGCAGGAATTCAACTAAAATTATCGGTTTTGATAGCTTCCAGGCGTTTCATGGTTTGTTTATACTGTTCAACAATTTCTTGAACAATCTCTCCAGCCGGTTTAATCTCCTTCAGCGCACCGACGACCTGGCCGATCTGGATTTCTCCCTCCGCCAGATTCCCGTCAAACATGCCCAGCTTGGTCCGCTGTTCACCAATCAGATTTAGTAATTCCTCTTCGGACGCTCCTTTGGCTTCCGCGGCAAGAATCGTTTTGGCCCAATCGTTGACGATCACGCGAGCGGGAATGAGTTTGCGCAGGATCAGAAAAGTGTCCGTTGGCGAGGCAGCAATCATTGCCTTCTTGAAGTTTTCATGAGCGCTGGATTCTACGGTTGCCGCAAAGCGGGTTCCGATCTGCACTCCTTCCGCGCCCATCGCTATGGCCGCCGCCATTCCGCGGCCGTCATAGATGCCACCCGCCGCAATCACGGGAACCTTCACCGTATCGACGGCCTGGGGCACCAGCACCATCGTCGTCAACTCTTCCCGGCCATTGTGGCCGCCGGCTTCGAAACCCTCCACCACCACGGCATCGACACCCGCTTCCTCACACTTCACAGCCAGCAGCGGTGTGGCGGTTACATGCGCGACAATCATCCCTGCATCTTTGAAACGCCCCGTGAATTTCTTCGGGCTGCCGCCGGAGGTGAAAACGATTCTGATTTTTTCTTCCAGGATCACCTTGACCATCTCATCGGCGAATTTGAAGAAAATCGGTAGATTCACACCCCAGGATCTGTCCGGACAGGCCACCTTTGCTTTCCGGATGTGTTCGCGCAGAAGCTCCGGCGTCATGGACCCGGCACCGATGAGACCCAGCGCCCCCGCTTTCGCCACCGCCACAGCTAACTTCCAGCCGCTGACCCAGACCATCCCCGCCTGGATAATAGGGTAATCGATATTGAACAGCTTTGTAACCCGTGTCTCCATATTTTCCTCTAAGAAAAAACCCCGATGTTTTTGCACCGGGGTTCTTTTGTAAGATTACTTCACGATATCTTTTAATGCTTTCCCTGCGGTAAATTTCGGTACATTCTTGGCTGCAATTTTGATTTCCTTGCCCGTCTGCGGGTTTCTCCCTTTCCTGGCCTTCCTCTTCACAACACTGAAGGTTCCAAACCCGACCAGTGAAATCTTACCCTTCTTTTTCAAGGTCTTTTTGATAGAATCAAGGATCGCGTCTAATGCCGTTGCCGCTTCTTTCTTCGTACAGGTCATCTTTGCCACTTCATTCACCAAATCTGCTTTGTTCATGAATCACCTCCTGTTTTTTTATTTAAGCCGGACCGACGGCCCTCCCCTTTTTAGGGTGTTTACAAAACTATATCCATCTACAATAAATTTCTCAAGAGAAAATATAAAAAATGTAACATCTGAAAGCAGGAAAGCAACTTCGATATATGTCACGAACAGGGCTGGATTGCATTTCCACAATCCTGACCTGTCCGCCGGTGCCTGTATGCCTGAGTTCACTAGGGACTACTTTCCCCGCCTTCCATCACTCTCTGAAAGTTTTTCTTGGCCTGGTTGTGGTATTCCGGAACAATGAAATCGAGGAGATGAATAGGGATCGTGGTCTTGTGAAAATCACCGGTCAGTGGCGAAAATGGCCACTTGGTGAAGAGGAATAAATAACCGATCTCTGGCAAAATTTAAACATGGATAGCGGTTAATGATTTGAATTTAAAGAAATTTATCCTATAGGAATCATAATCAGCCGGTCGGATCACATGCTGGCATACAGATTGCTCTTACCATGGACAACAGATTGTCCCACCTTAAAGGAATAAGAAGTTTAAAATGAACAGATGAATAAAACAGGACGATGGAACGCATATGGGAAAAGGAGGTCAACAGATAAGAACGATGAAAATCCGAGAGATGATCAATACTCAAAAGCGTAAAGCAGTCATTGCAGCGTCTTCAGGTCTGGCCTTATTTGCAGTAAGTTTTCTTACAAGCACCGTATACAAGGGCATGTTACCCATGGCCTTGATAGGCTTCGCCATTACCATGGGAGGCATCATGTTCTTGCAGTTCGGCCTCAGTTGTCCACGATGCCAAGGTCGCATTGGTTATGCTGCTAACTATCCCGGTGAGCCTTTTTCCATTTCATCAAAAATTCGCTTTTGCCCATTTTGCGGAGTCGCATTGGACTCAGACCTTAAGCTTTAAGGTCGAGAAACCATCCTAACATCTCGATTGGAAAATAGATCATAATCACCCTTTACTACGGACTGCATTTGTTATAAGAACGGCGCGAATGATTTCGGACTGGATCCATGATTACATAAAATTTGTAAAGAGGTAAAAAATGTCAGATAAATTCGAAGATTTCCTCCAGAGGCTGGAGATGCCGATGCCGGAACCAAAGATAGTCGGAATGGTTGAAAAAGCCATGGACGTTCAAATGGCCTGCATGGGATTCGCTTGCACCTGCATCCGGCACACCATGCTCATAACGGTGTCCAGGCAGTAGATCAGGTCGTTCCGGTTTTTCTTTAAATTCGCCCCAGACCTTTAAAACTCCGAATGCAAATCATTAACTTTGCCACGGTGTGATTTGAAGGATTTGCAGGCGAATCTCTAAAATGCATCTATGGAGATTACCCTCGTTAATTTTGAAAAAGATATCCGCGTGATTCCAAGGGAGAGACGGTTATGGAATATTGCAAAGGGAAAATCGCAAAGTTGTTGGTCGATCACTTCCAGAGCGACTTCCGAAGGATAACACATGCCCTGGAAGTCCTGAAGCATGCGGAGCGTATCATGGAGGATACGCAGGGTTATGACTATGAAATTGTCGTTGCATCTGCCCTTTTGCACGATGCCGGCATAAAACCTTCAGTAGAAATTCTTGGTTATAGTAACGGAACAACTCAAGAGAAATATGGGCCTCCGGTCGTTGCGGAATTACTCAAAAGCATTGATTTCCCCCCGGAAAAAATAACCAAAGTCTCTGAAATTGTCGGTAATCATCACTCTCCTTCACGGTATGATTATATTGAACTGAAAATTCTAAAGGAAGCTGATGGAATTGTGAACAAACCGAAGGGCGATTGACAACACATGGCAGGAATACCTGACAATCCCATTCCTGTTTCAAAACAAGCTCTTTCCAGATGGAATTCCAAATATCCATCACCAAAGATGGAGAGTCCTTTCTGACCTATCGGCGAGTCCAGATGCGGTTTTGATTTCTGACGTTCCCAAATTCGGCTATTGGCTCATAACGAGGGTCTTCTTGAAGGTCATCCAAACGGTGCTTCCCTCAGAGAAATCGTCCGCAGCGGTGTCAGCCGTGGCGCGCACTTCCTTGTCGCCGAGAGCCACCCGATAATCCGTCTCGTTTCCCAGATAGATTTTCCGCAGCAGTCGTCCCGGGATCGCCCCGTCCACAGGCTTCCTAGATAGGGTGATCGCCTCGGGCCGCACAGCGAGCGTCACCTTGTCCTCCGGATAGAGTGTGGAGGACAGAGAGCACTTCAACTGCACCGGACCCGGAATGCCATTGAGTTCGACGATCCCGTCGCTGTCGTCCACAAAGAGCACGGTCCCTTCGAAAAAGTTGATCAGGCCGATGAAGTCGGCGACAAACGTGTTGGCCGGTGATTCATATATCTTCCTCGGGACGTCGGACTGCTGGATCAACCCCTTGTCCATGACGATGATACGGTCGGACATGACCATCGCCTCGGCCTGATCGTGGGTGACGTAGATGACCGTGATCTGAAAGCGGCGCTGGACGTCCTTGATTTCGAAGCGCATACTTTCCCTGAGCTTCGCGTCGAGGTTGGAAAGGGGCTCGTCGAGAAGCAGCAGGGCCGGCTCCGCAATCAGCGCCCGCGCCAGGGCCACCCGCTGCTGCTGACCTCCCGAAAGCTGACTGGGCAGGCGCTTTTCCAGACCTGTCAGGTGAACGAGATCCAGCACGCGGTCTACTTTCTCGCGGACGACTTTTTTCGGGACGTTCCGAACCTTCAGGGGGTAGGCCACATTGGCAAAGACATTCATGTGCGGCCAGACCGCATAGGATTGGAACACCATGCCGATATTCCGCTGCTCCGGCGGGAGATAAGTGTTGGTCCGGGCGCAACTCACCAGCCGGCTGCCGATATAAACGCATCCTGTAGTGGCCTTTTCAAAGCCAGCGACGATCCTCAGGCAGGTGGTTTTACCGCAGCCCGACGGCCCGAGGAGCGATACAAACTCCCCGTCCTCGATTTTCTCGGTAAATCCCGATACGGCCTTTACCGTGCCGAAGTGTTTCGATACATCTTCAAAAACAACGTCTGCCATATATTACACCTCAGATGGCGATTCTTCCTTTTGTAATCCTGGCCACCAGCAGGTTGCCCCCGATAACGACAATCAGGATAAGGACCGCGAGCACCGATGCCGCCTGCTGGTTCGAATAGGTCTGCAGTTCATACAGAACTACCCCCAGATTGTGGGTCCTGGGCCCGTAAAGCAGAATGGTCATGGTCAGTTCATAGAAGGCAGTCATGAATACGAGAAACCAGGCGGCGATCAGGCCGGGCCGCACCAGGGGCAGGATGATGTCCTTGAAGCTCTGGAACCAGCTCGCCCCGGAAATCTGGGCCGCCTCCTCAAGAGACAGATCGATCTGCTCCAGGGACGCGCAGATCGTGCGGACGGAGAAGGCCAGATACTTGATCATATAGGCGATGATCAGAATGATGAAAGTATTGTAGAGGTTCAATCCGTATTTTCCCGAAAAAGCGATAATCAGGGCCAAGGCGATCACCGTACCGGGCGTGGCGTAAGGAATGGTGGCGATCAGATCGGATATCTTGGCGAGTTTGCTCTTCGCCTTGACGCGGTAATAGGCGATGAGGCTGGCCAGAAACAGGGCCAGCGTGGCGGCGGCCGCCCCCATGAGAAAGCTGTTGCGGAAGGCCTCCAGCGCCATCCGGAAGGACAGAATGTATTTGTAGTGATTCAGCGTGAGATTGTCCGTACTGATCGGTTCCCCGAAAATATTGACAAAGGACGTCAGGACGATGGACCCGATGGGGAGGATGACGAGCAAGAAACCCATCAGCAGGGCAAAGCCGACAGCGACGGGCCTCATCCGCCCGAGGGAGACGGACAGGACGCGGGTGCTCTTGCCACCCACCAGGGTATACTTCCGCTTGCTGAGCAGCCGGTTCCCCAGGGTCATGGTAATCACGGCCAGCACCATCAGCACGACGGACAGGGCGGTGGCTTCGCGCATCCCCGACGAGGTGCCCATGTAAACATAGGTCATGACCTGGGTGGAGAGAACATAAATCCGGCTCGGCATTCCGATCATGGCCGGAATCCCGAAGGCTGAGGCAGACGCCGCAAAAACGAGGAGCCCACCGGCAAAGAAACTGGGGGAAACGAGCGGCAGGGTGACGTCCCGGAAAACCCGCAGCGGACCGGCGCCGCTGATCCGCGCCGCCTCCTCCAGGGAGTTGTCCATCTGCTCCAGGGCGCTGGCCACATTGAGAAAGGCCAGCGGGTAATAGAACAGCGTCATAACCCAGACCAGACCGGCTGTTGTATAGATATCAAAAGGCCCCGGTGCTTCCAGACCGAAAAGGTTCATCAGGATTTGGTTGATATAGCCAACCCCGGGTGTCAGCAGCAGGATCCAGGCGATGGCGCCGACATAGGGGGGGATGATATAGGGCATGAAAAAGAGGGATCGGAACTGGTTTTTAAAGGGAAGATCGCTCCGGACGACAAGCCAGGCAAGGACGGTGGCGAAAATCATGGAGAACAGCATGGTGAGTCCACAGACGACCACAGTCGTCACTATGGCATCCCAGTTGCCGCTCTTGCTGTAGACGGCAATATAGTTCCGCAGGCTGAGGCCCCCCTCCGGGTCGAAGAAACTCTTCCAGATGAGGAGGAGCAGCGGCAGGAGGACGAAGGTAAAAAGAAACAGCAGGGCGACACCGATCACGGTGTTGCGCCAGTTGAAGATCCCCTTGAAAGGCATCATGACAGGAGCTGCTCCGCTTGCATTCTATGCCTTTATCTCATTAGTGCAGCACAACCTGATCAAATTTCTCCTTCACTTTCTCGGGTTCTCTGCTGATGGCTTCCCAATCCATGGGCAGAGCAAATTTTCGCACGTCTTTGATCATGAGGGCCGCGTTTTTCGGTGCCGGCATATCCGGACGGACGGAAGGCATCCAACCGTTGATAATGGCCTGCTGGCCTTCCTTGGAGAGGAAGAAGTCGTAAATGACCTTTGCCGCCGCCTGATTCTTCGTGGTCCTCATGATGCCGATGGGGGCCGGAATAACCACGGGGCCATCGGACGGATAGATGAATCCCAGAGGCTTGCCTTCACTTGCGGCTTTTAACACGTTTTCTTCCAGAAGCATGCCCACGGCTAACTGGCCGCTGAGCAATTTTGTCTCCACTGCGCCGTTGCCCGGTTCACAGGTAACATTATTCTTACGCAGAGCTTCAAAGAAACTCCAGCCATGTTTGGGCGAACGGGCAAGGCCGGCCGTGGACACAAAGGCGGTTCCCGACAGGAGGGGATTGGGCATGCCAACCTTCCCGCGCCATTTGGGGTTGGCCAGATCCCACCAGGTCTTCGGCAGATCCTTGGCGGCGACGAGTTTTTTGTTGTAGGCAATGCCCATGATGTTCATGCGCACGCCGGAGTAGTAACCGTCCTTGTCCACCCAGTCCGGAAACAGGTATTTATGATTGGGCGATCTATATTGCAGCAACTTTCCGTCCCGCTTTAGAGCGTTATAATAGGCAGGATCGGCGATCATGATAAGATCGGCCATGGTGTTACCCTGCTCGAATTCGGCCACAAGCTTGGTGATCACTTTTTCCGAGCCTCCGTAGAACCACTGGACGTCGATGTTGGGAAACTTCTGTTTCAGGGTGGGTTTGAGCTGTTCGATGATATGAAGGTAGATGGATGTGTAGATCATGACTTTCCCCTTTACGGGTTCGGCGCCAAACGCCGGTCCTGAAATCGTACCCAAAAGCAGGAGCACTCCCGCGACAGTCGCTATTCCCTTTAACCGAATACTTTTCATAGCGTCATTTCTCCTTCAATAGTCTTCATCCATGATATGCGATGAGGATAAATAATCATTACGTTATTCACGTTGCTGACAAATCCATCACAGTTTTGCTTTTTTTTTGCGCGCCGACTATAGAAAAAATGAACCCGTTTGTCAAGACAGGATGAAAACAGAAAAATACTCTGTAAGATTCGAAAGATGTCATTCTTCGTCGCAACGAGGACGACCGGTTACCGGCTTACCTGAGAGGTCGTCAGGATAAACGTGGGATCTTTGCCCATCCAGTATATCAAGTCGGCAATGTTCATCCGCGACCGGACAAAGGGAGAAAAGCCAACGGCCCAACGGAACTCCTTTTCCGTCGTGGGCGGTGTCGTCTCTTCCGGTTTGCAGGGCAGGCCGGATTGCTTTAAGAGGCTCTCCATATCGGCGGTGCGCAGGGTCAGGCGGGCAAGGTCTTGCTTGATATCGATCCATGCGGCTGCAAAAGCATGGCGCTGCGATGCTGCCCGCTGCCAACGCACCGATTTTTTTTCATACTCGCTTGTAAATTCTCGCCGGGCAGCCTCCAGTTTTTCGGTCAGCGCGGCGATGCGTTCCCGGCGTTCCCGTCCTGCCAACAGGGGTTCTTCGACGCCGAAAAACGGTGCTGCTGCAATCCTGTCCGCCAGATGACCAAGAGCATCCTCCGTCGATTCAAGCCGCCACATATCGTCCTGCAACGCCGGTAGCACCATGAGCCAGTCGATAGTCCGGGCGCTGACGAGCGATCCCAGCGCCACCTGCTCCCCATGAAAAACCAGTTCCCGCCCGGAGACAAGGTGCAGAAAATCCAGGCCGTGGCTGATTACGTGTTCATAACCGGAAAGTGGCGTGGTCTCGCCAGCCGTCGACATGGCAATCCCGGCCATGGCCAAGGCAGCGGCCGTGCAGGCTGTGGTTTCCTCAGGAAGGGGATACTGGACAAATCCAGCGGCGTTTGCCCGTATACCAGGTGCGAAGGGTTCCATCAGCCGGAAAGATCGCTCGCTGTAGCGATCCATCACACCCAGATGATATCCCAGAAACCAGTCGCCGTACGCTACAAAACGCGCCAGCAAATCGCCATAGCCCGCTCTGGACATCTGTGAAGGAGCGCATTCCAGAAAGGGCTTTACCCAGAACGTTGCCGTCACCTCGCGGGAGACCTGCGTTCTCTTCGCCCCGTGAAAATCGATGATCGAAAAGGAAGATGTAAACGCCGTAACGGTCAGCGCCGTCGGAATGGAGATCAGGGGCGACGTCAGCCCCTCCAGATAAAGCGAATGCTTGACGAGATCCGTCAGGCTGCCCGATCCCAGGGTAACCATGACATCGCCTTCCCGGCTCTGCAGGACCTCACGAATCTTATCAAGATACATGTGGGACGTATGGATATCGGCGGGCGTCACCCCGAGAATGACGGAAAGATCGATCCAGTCAAAGGCCAGGCACATATTCTTCAGGATATCCCGGAACGCCTCATCGATGTTTCCGCTTCGGCCTTCCGAGCATTTTTTTGGAACACCATCAACAAAGATGCTGATTCGCCGTTCCTCCCAGCCTGACGAATGCATCAATGCCTTGAACTGTTTTGCAAATTCCGTTAGCGTAGGGCAGTAGGCTTGGACCGGGACATAGCGCGACTCATCAGAGTCCTGCAGAATGCCCTCGACTGTCAGCACTCGCATCATCTTTGCCATCCAGAAATTCATCGCCTTATCCATTATTGTTTTTATAGCATATTGATTATAAAGTTTTCTATACGGCTTTGCCCGTGTCAAATGCAAAGACTACTGTTATGAATATCTACTGGCATTCTCCTGCAAAAGTTACTGCGAAAAATGGTTTTTCATAACAGTCGCACTATAAAAAATTCTTTCTCGTTGCCGTAATCGTTCCGCCTTCCTGCAGGGCGATCGTCAAACTCGTTACGTTGCCGGAACCGTCCTTCGAAAACGTGATTGTTCCAGGAACAATCGTTTCATCTCTCAACAGAAAAGTGTTGGCGGATGTTGGATACAGATCAGAGCGCGAGCCTGTCCCCATCAAGGCGGTTTTTATCATCAGTGCGTTCCCTGCAAGATAAATCTCGATTTGCAACGCCTGGCCTTCGAGCGTGGCCGTGTAATTTCCTACGTAAGACTGCAGGATTGACAGCGGCACATCTACAAGCCTGGCCGTTGATACGCCGTCATCGGGCCAGCCATATACTTTCGCTACAGCTCGAATGATTTCCATGAAAAGCGCGTATCCGTTGTCACCGTTCGTCATGACGGCAATACCCTGTCCCCGGTCGCGATACGCCGTTATATAAGACTTGTATCCGTAGGTCGACCCGCTGTGGTTGAATATCAAACCGCCCTTGCTGTTTGCCAAGGCAAAGCCGAGGCCCATCGATGAATTCGGCTGCGGTGTCAGGATGCGCAGCGCCGTCTCTTGTGTGAGCAGTGCGCCCTTATCAAGAGTCGCTGCTTTTTGCACCTCGATGAGCAGCGTGGCAAGATCGGAGGGCGTCGTCCACAGACCCGCTGCAATCAACTCCGGGTATGTTCTCCAGCCTCCCGGTATCATAATGCCGTCCATATCATGTGCTTTCGCCGCCCGCGCTGCCAATGGACCGACCATCGGCTGCACAAAATCGCTGGAATTCATGCCCAGCGGGCTTAAGAGGTTGTTCTTCATATAGCTTTGAAACGGCATCCCGGTTACATCTTCAGCCATCTGGTGCAGCACCTCCATCCCGCCGCCCGAGTAACTGTATCGGGATCCGGGTACGTATACGACTTGAACAGGATCAGTGTTCGCCGGCAGTGTACCATTGAGAACCTGAAGCAGCGATGGTATGGCGTTGCCTGCCGGGTACCCGCCGTAGCCCGATACATTCGTGCCGCCCGTGTGGGACATGAGCCGCTGTATCGTTGCCTTTTCCGTCGTCGTAAAGGCGTTATCCGCAAGGCGCCACGACCTCAGATAGTCATTCACGTTTCTTGAGATATCGATCGCACCCGACTGCGCAAGCAGCATGATGCCCGTCACCGAAACCGGTTTACTTACGGAGCATGCCTGGAATACGGTGTCCGTCATTACAGCTTGCGTACCACCGGCTTCGGTAACGCCATATCCTTTTGCCCACTCGATCTCACCGTTGTTGATGACCGCAATGCTGACACCCGGTACCTGAAAGTGCTGCATGCGATCCGGCAATGACATGCCTGCAGGTTCGCTTCCGGCGTTGATGACCGCAGCAATGAGGCTATTCTCTACGGCGTCGATACGCGACTGAACATCGTCGGTGTGAGAAGACGAACAAGCTGTAACGAACGATATGATGAAGGCAACAATGAGTAACAACTTGCGCCGCTCGATCAATTCTTTTTTCATTGTTATAGTTCACCTCTACAATGTTTAATAAGAACTTGCTTTTGAGTTCGTTGAGGGTACGGAAAGGGGTCTTGTGTGTCAAGGAAAATGAATCAGAATTTGATCATTATCATTTGAAAATATGTATGTTTCGACAATCACCTTTGGTGTGGACTTCAGGAAGGCTTCAATGAAAAAAGCCGCATTGAGATTTTTCAAGATCACTTAACCGGCAAAACCACAGGCTTACCTACCAAATCATTAACTTGATTACTCTAAAACGCTTGAAGATTGCCACTTGGAAGAAGAATCAAATACACAACCAATCTGTCTGAGCTTGCTGTTTAGCGTCGCGGCATGTTTGACCCGGAATACTTGGCATAATGCAGATCTGTTTTGTTTTTATATCCGGTAGAAAACATCTTGGCGATAAAATCAACCAGTGGATTGGTGACACTGTTCAAAAAGGTATAACTCACATTATCTTCAAGGTGATGTCTGGCATGCTCTCGTTTCGGCAATAACAATTTGATGCGTATCAGAAATATAACAACTGCCGAATTAGAATTGTGGCACAGGTAATGTGAAACCTCTGCGATAGAAGATAAAATGCCTATGTATGTTAATGTATATAAAAGGACAGGATTACTGTTGGGCAGATGAAACATAATAGCCACGGCGACAAGATAGAAAACCAGCCATATTTTTGATCCGGTTTCGTTAAAATACACCACGAGTAAATTGTTGTCCTGGTACCTCGGTGTTCTATGGTGCAGGTGAAAATTTGCAATTAGAGGACCCGCTAATGACTCATAATTGTCATTAGCATCCATATATAAATGCACCAGGCCGTTAATGAAGTCCGTTATTAAGTAAGCTGCAATTACAGATAATATTTGCCACCAAAATCCTATGGCAAACGTAAGCACTCGTGACAAAATATATATCTGCAGTGAGATATTTGTAATCGAAACAAACTTACCAAGCAATTTATAACTCTTTTTGCTCTCGTACAATTCCATTGCCGAATTAAACTGCTTTTGTTTTAATTCTAAACTCACGTGGTTATATTCGCTTTAAATCTAAGAAAAATAAAACGCCTCTGACTTGTCCATGATGTGGCCAAAGTACTTAAACCTGCGGTTCTGAATGTTTTCGCTGATCAGGTGATCCGGATATGGGTTTCCAGCCGGATCTCTTCCAGGACAAGGGCATCAACCGGACATTTGATGACGCAGTTGCCGCAGCCGTAGCATTTCTCCAGATCGATGAGCGCAATGCCGTTCATCTTGATGGCATGAAACTGACAGCGGTCCTCGCAGATGCCGCAGCCCGTGCAGAGTTCCGCATCCAGTTTAACGCGGAAGCGGGACGGCGCATAGGACGCTGCATATCCCGCCTGATTGATCATAAACAGACCCGTGCAGCAGCAGGAACAGCAGTTGCACATGAACATGTCTTTTTTCCAATTATTGCGTATCAGGTGGACGAGACCGGCATCCTCCGCTTCGCCAAGCCGCTTCAAGGCCTCCTCATTGGTCAGACGTTCACCGAGACCCCTGTCGAGGATGGCTTCGGCAAACTGGCCGATCTGCATGCACATGGCCGTAGCCGGGGCCGGGCAATCCTTGCCTTTGCCCACTTTTCGGGCCTGAGTCCGGCAGGGACAGGGGATAGCTGTAATCAACTCTGCATCCTTAAACAGCTTTCTTGCCGAGTCAATGTCCAGGACCCGCCCTTGGGATTCAACGCTTCTTTCAATGGGGATAACCCGCATCATGGGAGGAGGATTCAGGGCTTTCAGCAACGAAACCAGCGCAGGCATTTCCTCATGAATCAGCTTGTCCCAAAGGGTGAAGAGTTCCACCGGCGCATCAGGATTCATGATGGAAGAATCCCGCAATTCGATCATGGCGGGAAAGAGACGATAATAGTCCGGCTTCGCTAAAACCCGGCCGATAGCGCCCCGCCGCTTCAGCTTCTCCACCAGATCCCGGACTGTCGCCAACGGCATTCCGGTGCGGTCCGACAGTTCCTGAGAAGACCCCGGCAGGGCCCGAGCCAGCCTGATACTGTCCTCATCGTCAAACAAAATCGAAAATATTTTGCCCATGGTTTCGGACTCGGGAAACCCGAGTTTCATGGCGTAAGGCTTGAATTCTTCACGGACCGGCATCATATCCCCTTCCCCAGATAATTTTTTTGCTTTTGTTATCTATCATGTCCCCTGCAAAGCATGCAAGTTTTAATGGGCTTTCCGGAGATTATCCAAAAAGAGTGTTGACAATGGCATGGCCTGAATATAAATTACTGAAAACAGAAACCAAGGAGGGAAATATGTTTTCAAGCAAATGGGTAAAATACGGGCTGATTTTCTTCGGCCTGTTCTTTTTCCTTACTTACGTCCTCGAAATCGACGCTTATGCCAGGGTTGGCGGCGGCAGGTCCTCAGGCAGCCGTGGATCGCGGTCCTACTCTGCACCGTCATCCACACCCACCAGTCCATCCCGGCAGATCGGTCCGACACCTTCCACACCGATGACATCTCCATCCCAGAGTGGCGGTTTTCTGAGAAGCATGGCCGGCGGTCTTGTCGGCGGGATGATCGGCGGAATGCTGTTCCGGAGCCTGGGTTTCGGCGGTAACGGTGGCTTCGGAGGCGGCATCGGCCTGTTCGAAATTGTTCTCATTGGTCTGATTCTCTACGGAATCTGGTGGTTCATCAAGAAGAAAAGACGGGAAGCGGAAGCGACGGCAGGCTCTGCGTATTATCAGGAAGCACGGATACCGGAACCCGGGCAACCCGCCTTTCCTGCACCATCCTACGGACAGCAGGCGGCGGGAAGTGATGTTGGCGCCGGTCTCGGCTTCATCCGGCAGATGGATCCATCCTTCGATGAGCAGAAATTCAAGGATCAGTGCCTGGACAATTTCTTCAAGATCCAGGGGGCTTGGGCGAACAGGGATATGTCGACCATCCGCAACCTGCTTACCGATGAGATGTACGGCATCCTCCAGGGGGACGCGGATGAATTGAAACGGAATAAAAGGATCAACCGGCTCGACAACATCGCCGTACGGACCGTGGATATTACCGAGGCCTGGCAAGAAACGGGAAAAGATTTCATGACGGCCCGGTTCTATGCGAATCTGCTGGATTACACGGTCGACGAGACTTCAGGCCAAGTGGTGTCTGGCAGCAAAACGGAACCCATCAAGTTCGAAGAATACTGGACCTTCACGCGTCCGGTGGGAAACAACCCCTGGCAGTTGTCGGCCATTAACCAGGCGTCATAAAATCATTCAGGAAACCCCTTCCATCCCGGGAGGAATTTCCTATCCACTAAGGAGTTCGCTATGCGTATCTCTTTAAAAATCGCCTGTTTTATTGCTTCTGCGGTGGTCGTCGCCCTGATCTGGCTGTATACACCCGTCGAAAAACCGCCGGAAGAGCTCTGGACACTGGGTTTCAAACTCCGGTTAAGCGGCTTTGCGGTGATCGGCCTGATTTTCTTTTATTTCTTCTTCGACCGGATCGTCTTTGCAAAAAAGAAAAAAAGGCATTCGATCAAGCCTACCTAAGCAGCAGGCGGACCTTCGCAAGTCCATCGGAAGTCGGTTCCCGGGTCATGCCCAGTTTTTCACATAGTTTGACCATTTTGCGGTTGTTCGCCTGAATATATCCATAGAATTCTTCCAGACCTTTTTCGTCGGCAATCCCGATCAGCATGTCTACCAGCTTATAGGCCAGCCCCTTTCCTTGAAAATCATCATGAACGATGACGGAAAACTCACATCTCCGGAAATCGGCTTCAATATTGAAACTCCCGATACCGGCGAGTCTCTTTTTCCCGTTCTCCCTGATTTCCACGACAATGGCCATCTCCCGGTCATAATCGATGTTGCAGAAGCGCACATGCATGTCATGGGTGATGCTCTTGATGGTATGGTAAAACCGTTCCCGCAGGGTTGCTTCTGACAGGGTGGTGAACATCTCGTGCTCCAGCGGTTCATCCTCCGGTTTGATCGGCCGCAGTAAAACTTCCGTACCGTCACGCAGAGACCAGTGGCTGACATAGCGCGTGGGATAGGGGGTAATGATCAGATGCGGATAGGGCGTGGTCGCCGCCATGTCTTGCCGGTCAAGAATGATGCGGGCGTCCAGGGCATAGGCCTTGCCTTTACTGATGGCAATGGGATTAATATCCATGGCCTGGATCTCCGGAAAATCCATAATCAGGTTGGAAAAACTAACGATAATCTGTTCTAACTGCCGGAGATCGGCCGGTGTTTTCCCCCGGTAACCTTGGAGCATCTGATAGACTTTCGTTTCTTCCATGAGCAGTCTGGCCAGGGTCTGGTTCAGGGGCGGCAGGCCGATGGAAAAATCCCGGAATATCTCAACACCGATCCCGCCCATGCCGAAGAGGATCACTGCACCGAAACGCCGGTCCTTCTTCGCGCCCAGGATGACCTCATAGTCAATCACGTCAATCATCTTCTGAACCGTGACCCCCCGGATCTTTGCCTGTGGCTGAAATTCTGCCACGCGTTTCATCAGTTTTTCGTAGTCGACCTTTAATTCCTCGTCCGAATTGATCCCGATGAAGACACCGCCCACATCCTGCCGGAAAATAATATCGGGGGAAGCAATCTTGAGAACCACGGGATAACCAATTTCGTTGGCACAGCGTACTGCTTCTGTCAGGTTCTCGGCCGTACAGGTCTTGACCGTCGGAATCCCGTAATTGCCGAGAAATTTCCGGGCATCCTCATCGGACAGGACATGCCCCCCTCCCCTGCTCACCTTGCGGATGATCGATTTGAGGTGATTTTTCGGTGGGGCTTCGTCAACAGTCAATTCCGACGGGGTCTCGTGGAGCAGTTCAAGATTCCGCTCATAGTTGTACATGTAAACATAGGTCCGGGCGGCTTCTTCCGGTGTTTCATAAACCGGAATACCGTTCCGTGAAAGGATTTCCCGTCCTCGATCAAATTCTTTCCCGCCCAGCCAGGCGGTAATCACCGGTTTCCAGGCATCTTTGGCAATGGACACCACCGTCTCGGCGAGTTCATCTGCATTGACGGCATCCTGAAGGGCAAAGATGACGAGGATCCCGTCGACACCGCTGTCGCTCAGAGCGGCCCGGATCACCTTCTCATATCGCTCTGCATCGGCTGATCTCATAATATCCACAGGGTTACCAGGATGCCAATAGGAGGGCAGGATCTGTTTGAGAGACTGAAATGTTTCCGCGGAAAGTTCGGCGATTCTTCCACCGGACCGAAGCAGCCGGTTTGCCGCCAGGATACCGGCACCCGCCGCGTTGCTGATAATGGCCAGCCGCGCTCCTTTGGGGAGATTCTTGGAATAGAGCACGCCTGCGACATTCAGAAGATCCTGCGATTCCCGGACCCTGACGACCCCGATACGTCGCAAAACAGCGTCAAAAACGTCTTCCGGACCCGCCAGAATATCGGTATGGGAGATTTTTCCCGACCTGTCGTCGCCGAGGATGGGCGGTTTCAGAAGCACCAGCGGTTTATTACGGGCAAAGCCACGGGCGGCGCTGGCAAACTTCTTCACATCGACAATGTCATCTTCCATGTAGATCATAATGCTGCGGGTATGGGGATCGTTACCAAGATAATCGATAAGATCGCCGAAGTCGATATCAACGGCGGAACCCAATGATGCCAGCATGCTGAAACCGATATTTGCATTGACACCCCAGTCGAACAGGGACTTGCCGAAGGCATTGCTCTGCGTCAGCAAAGCGACCTTCCCGGGATCTGGAACACCGCTGAGGTGTGTGGCGCAAAAACCGGCGTTCGGACGGATCACCCCCAGGCAGTTCGGTCCGAGAATCCGCATTCCGTATTTCTTCCGGATCTGGACAATCTCCTCTTCCAGCTTCCGGCCTTCCTCACCCACTTCCCGGAATCCGTCTGAAATAATGATCAATCCGTCCACACCGGCCTGTCCGCATTCTTCGACAATGCGGGGCACCGTTTTTGCGGCGGTAACAATAGTGGCGAGGTCGACATGACCCGGAACATCCGTGATGCTGGCATAGCAAGTTCGATCCAGGACGGTCTTCCGGTTCGGGTTGACGGGAAAGATTTTTCTCTCCCGGCAGAAGAGCATGTTCTCAATAATGGTCCTGCCCAGAGAACCTTCCTTTTCACTGGCCCCGATCAGGGCAATGGTTTCGGGATCAAACATTCTATTGATGCTATTCACAGACGGTATGCTCCTTTGCATTGAATGATCATTTTAAACTGTTCAGAAATAAACCGATCTAATCTCCCGCAGCGGCTCTCTCTGAAAACCGGCATTCAAATGACGCCCTTTTCAGCCAGATCATCAACGGCTGCTTCACTATAGCCCATCTGCAAAAGAATCTCACGGGTGTGCTCACCGAAGGAAGGCGGATGTGTCCGCCAGCCCGGCTGATCTTCAGAGAATTTGATGGAAAAACCCTGCTGGCCGATCGCGCCGTCGACAGGATGTTGCGCTTTGAACCAGAGGCCCCTTTGCTGAATATGGGGATCCTGCAAGGCTTCTTCGAGAGAGTTGACCGGGGAGACACAGGTGTCATAGTGAGACAGGATATCCAGCCATTCCTGACGGGTTTTCTGAAGCATGATCCGCTGAATCTCAGCGATCATTTCATCCTGGCGCGGACCCGCCACGAACTGGTCTTCGATAAGATCTTCCCGCGCAATGGCCCGGCAGAACTCCTGCCAGAATTTCTCTTCCAGGCAGCCGAGCACAATATATTTGCGATCAGACGTTTCATAGATATTGTAAAAGACGTAACCTCCACCGACAAGGGTTTCACCGCGTTTCGGCAACTGGCCGGTGGTCAAAAAGGTGGACATGACCAGCCCCAGAAAGGGGGTCAACCCGTCCAGTAAGGCCGCGTCAATATACTGTCCCCTGCCCGTGCGCTCCCTCCTGAGGAGTGAGGCCAGAATGCCAATGACAGCGTTTAGGCTGCCGGCGCCAGCGCCGGCGAATTGAACCCCCGGAACAATGGGTCTCCCGCCCTTCTCCCCTAACAGATCCAAAATCCCGGAGATCCCCAATACATTGATATCATGGGCGGCGCGGTCACAATAGGATCCATCCTGACCGAAACCGGTCAGTGAACAGTGGATCAGCCTCGGATTGATTTTTTTCAGGTCTTCGTACGCCAGATCCATTCGCTGCATACTGCCCGGGCGAAACGAATCGAGCAGAATATCCGCCTGAGGCACCATTTTCAAAAAGATATCACGGCCGGCCGGATCTCTGAGATTTAATGTCATGGCTTTTTTGTTCCGGTTGATCATGTGAAAATAACTCCCCATGGTTTTCACTAGAGGCGGCGTCTCCCGGAACCCGTCACCGGCCTGCGGATTTTCGATTTTCAGAACATCCGCGCCCAGATCAGCGAGAATCTGGGTACAGAGGGAACCCGGCAGGAGCGAGGACAGATCCAGCACCCGTATGCCTTCGAGAGGTAACGACATGTTATTGTTCCTTTTGCTTAAATCAACGCCGAATACCGTGCACAATACTCTGACCTTGTCTTCATACTATAAACAGCCCTTGTCTGCAATTTTTTTGGGTGGTATAATGCGGACTTCATGAAACAGATGTCTCTATTCACCTCAAAAATCAAGAATCTCTTCACCGGCATCAAATCCACAGATTCAGCCGATCTTGCATCCTGTGCAGGACAGTACTGGCAGCTCAGCGGCTGGGATGAGCGCATCCAGGACCAGGCCCACTGGTGTGATGTCATGCGATGGCCTCGCGAGCGCTGGATTGAATACGGTGATTTTTATTTTGCCTATGTCGTGCGTCTTTTAAAACAGTTTGCCGGTATGGCATTTGTCAACGATCTGGGCCGGAAAACAACCCTCGAGTGGGGATGCGGCGGCGGGGCCAACATCCGTTGTCTCGGCAAGGTCTTTTCGCATGTCTACGGGGTTGATATTTCTGAAGAAACCCTGAATGAATGCGAACGGCAGATGAAAAAATACGGCTTATCGAATTTCAGTAAAGTTAAATTCCCCGTTCAGAACCCTGAGGGGGTCTTAAAAAAAATACCGGCAGAATCGGTAGATTTTATCCTGTCGATTGCCGTTTTTCAGCATTTTCCCTCAAAAGTTTACACCCAGCGGATTCTGCATGTTATGGAAAAATTGTTGAAAAAGGATGGCCTGGCGTTGATCCAGGTTCGATACTTTGACGGTTCGGAAAAGTACCGGCAGAAAGACAGCGATTATGCGAAAAATGTGATCACGATGACCTCTTTTACCTTTGGGGAATTCTCAGAACAACTGCAGCAAACCCGTCTGACCCTGCTGCATTCGGAAAAGGACATCGAGCCGGATGAACTATGTCATGAATATTATCTTGTAAAAAAGTGAGGGATTTGCATAACCATGAAAAATGGTTCGCAAGATGACGCAGAAGAGAATCCCCGGTTCTATGCCCACGCGGAAAAAATGCTCCGGGATATGGAGGTGGGTTACCATGAAGATCTGCTCAAGGATATCGAGCAGGTCATCACGATCCTGAAATCACACGGTTATGAACGGCTGATTGCGGTGGATCTGACACTTCCCGAGATCGGAATCCCAACGGTACGCATCATTGTGCCGGGTATGGAAGCTTTTTGTTTTGACAAAACGAGAAGGGGAGCGCGGTTGTTTCGCAGTCAAGATTGAAAGGACATCACATGCTGCCGAAAGAAGAAATCAGGGAAAGGGCTCAATACTCCTACCTGGTGTTTTTACAGTTAAGCCGCCTCCGCGAAAATATGCAGGTTAAACCGGAATGCTATCTGGATTACCTAAAACAGTCAACACTCCGCTTAGCCGATGATGAATTCATACAGACCATTATCGAGGAAGAGTTAAAGATGGGAGGCATCGATGGCGGGCTTGGTTATCTGATTCCTCTTTATGAGGGATTCGCCCATGCCTATTGTGAAGTTCTGCAGGTTCCCCTGGAAGAGATCAGAGACAGTATCCCTTCAGAATTTCGTGAAAAACTGGCAGTGGAAATGGAAAGAAAATTACCAAAATCCAGGAGGATAAAGCAAACGAAACAAAACAGGCAGAACTAACCAAATCTTTTTTATTTTTCCTTGACAGTCAAGACAGGATTCACTATAAGTCATGTGGATTTATTCGCACCAGATTAAGAGATCACTGATCAGAACTCAAAAACCTAATTTCCATAACCAGCGCTAAAACGGCTTAACCGGAGCAGAGTCATCCGCCATTCATGATTAATCTGACAAATGAGCAGCCGAATTACCATCAACCAATTAAAAAAATCCAAGTAAAGGAAGGAGGTGACAATTCATCAGGTCAGATTGTTTCCTTATTTTGTTTTTTTAGAGGGGGTATCAACAATATAAAAGGAGGTAATTATGCCACGAATTCGTTCAAAGGCTAAGAAAGCCGAGATCTTGACGCTTGAAGAGGCGGTCAAGAAGTACATGCGCAATGGAATCCAGGTCGCCTACAGCGGGTTTACCGGTTTCAACAGAAATCCCGTCGCCTTTGCCTGGGAAACGGCACGACAGGGCTTTAAAGACCTTCATGTCATTGACCGTCACGGCAGTTGCTGCACCTGGCTTCTCAATGCCGTCAAAGCGATTAAAATTTATGAAACGGACTGGATGGGCTGGGGCGAGATGGCCGGGAAACTCGACATCAATCTGAACAATAGTTACAAAGAGGGTAAAGTAATCCTGGAGGATTATTCTCACGGTGCCATGGCCATGCGGTTCCTCGCCGGCGCCATCGGTGCACCTTTCATTCCCTACTATGCCCCATTGGGATCAGACCTCTATGATGTCAAGTATGATGCCCTGGGAAAGGCCGGCCTGAGAGACGGCAAGAACCCGAAGATCCCCAAGAAAAAATTCATCCAGATTGAAGAACCCTTCTGGGGCGACGGCCAGGTGGTCATGCTACCGGCGGCGCGGCCCGATCTGGCTGTCATTCACGTCGCCCAAGTCGGAGACAAGGGAACGGCCACGTGGCGTGGCGTCGGGACGATCGATAAGGAAATTTCCTTTGCCTGTGACAAGGTGGTCATCATCGCTGAAGAGGTCGTTGCCGAAGCGGAAATGAGAAAATATCCTGAAGCCAACCAGATCCCCTACTTTACGGTGGATGCCATTGTGGAATGCCCCTGGGGTGCTTTCCCGAGTTCCGTACCCTTCTATTATGACTATGATGCCCCCTTCATGCGGGGCATGGACGCCGCTTCCCGGAATGCCGATGAGATGAAGAAATGGCTCGATGAATGGGTCTTTAGTCTGAAGAGCTGGGAAGATTTTATCGTCAAACTCGGCGCGAAGAAACTGTTGGATCTCCGGGCGGATAGCGTTACAGGCTACAGCACCAGGATGATGAGAGGCAAGAAACCAGCGCCCAGGATGAAGATGCCCTTATCCGTGGCAAGAAGTGGTTATTAATGAAAGGGGGGGAAAAATATGGCTAAATCTATGGAACAATTGATGGAAGTAATCGACAGGATTCCTCATGAACCGTCCAAGGTGGGTGAATTCATCCTCCCGGAGTTGATGGCCATTGCCATTGCCCATGAGGTGCGCAATGACGACATTGTCTTCGCCGGAACGGGTCTCCCCATGGTGGGAATCATGACGGCGAACTTTACAAACGCTCCCAATGCGACCCTGATTTATGAATCGGGAATCTGCGACGGGAAGACCATGCATGTCCCCATGTCCGTCTGTGATCAGCGGGCCGCCAATATGAGCTCCGTCCTGGGCGGTCTGGTGGACACCTTCGGGTACTATCTCCAGCAGGGCTTTGTCACCCTCGGATTCCTCGGTGGCGCGGCGATCGACAAATACGGCGGCGTCAACGTCACCTCCATCGGTGATTACTACAAACCGTCCCATCGTTTCACCGGTTCCGGCGGCAACTCCGATATCGGCACGATGGCCCATCGGGTAGCCTACATCATCCTCCAGGAGAAAAGGAGATTCCTGGAGAGAAACGACTATACGACGACACCGGGCTGGTGGTGCTGGGATTACAAGGCGGATGGTAAAAAAGAGTGGAAGCCTAAGAAGGAAGTGTGGAAGGGCACGGCCTACGCCAATAGCGGCCCTGCCGGTGTCGTGACCAACATGGGTGTTTACCGTTTTGATAAAGAGGGTATTATTTATCTGGAAACACACCATCCCGGTGTAACCATCGAACAGGTCAAGGAGAACTGCGGATTCGATCTGAATGTCTCCAAGGTCAAGGGGGAAACCCCTCGTCCGACTTATCAGGAACTGTTCGTCCTCCGGGAATTCGTGGATCCGGAATTGATCTTCCTGCCCGCGAAGACCGCTTATCCCGCGGCGATCCAGGCGATCATTGACAAATAAAGTGCTTTTGATGTCTAAAGAGGGGAATGGGATTATTTCCCTCTTTAGACATTTATTTATCCGGTGACCTGCGGAATGAATCATGGCGTTTATTCCGAAGGTGAACGGTTAAATACCTTATAAAGGATTAAATATTTAGAAAGAGGGGAAGAAAAGATGAACTTAGATTTAACAGAAGACCAGAAAATGATTCAAGACACAGCGAGAAACTTTGCTAAAAGTGAGCTGGAACCTGTCGCCGCAAAACTGGATGAAACGGATGACCGGCCGATTTTTCTAAAGAATCTGAAAAAACTGGCCGAGCTCGGCCTGATGGGTATTAATGTCAAAGCCGAATATGGTGGCTCCGAAGCGGGCGTGGTCGCTTTCAGTATCGCGATTACGGAAATCGCCAGGGCGTGCGCATCCACCGCCGTGACCATGTCGGTGAACAACATGGTCTGCGAAGTCATTCAGGCCATCGGCTCAGAAGAGCAGAAAAAGACTTATATTCCAAAAATCTGCTCCGGCGAGTATTCTGCCGGCGGCTTCGGTTTGACGGAAACCACGGCCGGGTCTGATCCGGCGGGTATGCGCTGTTCCGCCGTTCTCGACGGCGATCAGTGGGTCCTGAACGGCAACAAACTGTTCATTACGAGTGCGGAATATGCGGGCGTGTTTGTGGTCTGGGCGGTAACCGACAAGGCCGCCAAAAAAGGCAAGGGGATCAGCTGCTTCCTGGTCGAGAACGGCCTGAAGGGATTTACCATAGGCCGTGCCGAGCATAAAATGGGGCAGCATGCCTCCGTCACCAACGAACTGGTCTTTGAAGACTGCCGCATTCCGAAGGACGCCCTTATGGGAAAACTGAACGACGGTTTCCGTATCGCCGCGGGCGAACTGGCCGGAGGACGCATCGGCATCGGATCGCTGGGTCTGGGCTGCGGCTTGGCCGCCATGGATTATGCAACACGCTATGCCAAGGAGAGAAAACAGTTCGACCAGTCCATTACGAACTTCCAGGCCATCCAGTGGATGATCGCCGAGTCCTATACTGAACTCGAGGCGGCGAGACTGCTGCTCATGAATGCAGCCTACCAGAAGGAGCAGGGGCGCTTCTTTGCGCGACAGGCCTCCATGGCGAAGTACTACGCAACCGAAGCCGCCGAGCGGGCATGCTATAACGCCATCCAGATGCTGGGCGGTTACGGTTATACCAAGGAATTCCCCGTGGAACGTTATGCCCGGGATGTCCGTATCACCTCCATTTATGAAGGCACCAATCAGATCCAGAGGCTGATTATCGCCAGAGATATCCTCAGCAATCTCGCATAAAATTGATGAAAGTCCCCTTCCGTCTCCTTTTATAAAAGGGAAATGGAGGGGGACTTTTTTTTGAAAGAGGCTCCTGATGACTTACGAAACGATCCAAATCGTAGAACGCCCGGACCGGATCGGGATGATTACGCTGAATCGCCCGGAAAAGCGCAACGCCATTTCTATCCGAATGCGGCGGGAGTTATCGGCCTGCCTGGAGCATTGGAAAAATAATGACGCTGTCGGCGTTGTCATTTTGACCGGCGCAGGAACGGCCTTCACGGCTGGGTTTGATCTGAGCGAATTTAAAAAATCCGAACTTCTCTTCGATCTCTACAGCACATCCTCCCAGTATCACCGGGATGTCTGGTATTTCCCAAAACCCACCATTGCCGCTATCAATGGCCAGGCGCTGGCGGGCGGTTTTGATCTGGCAAAGCTCTGCGATATCCGTCTCTGCGCTGAAACAGCCTCATTCGGCCATCCGGAAATCAAATTCGGCGCTCCGACCCTCTTCACACCCCTGAAATGGATTATCGGCAGCGGTTTGGCGCGTGATCTCTGCCTCACTGGACGGGTCATCGATGCCCGCGAGGCTTACCGGATCGGTCTGGTTAATGAGGTTGTTGATGCAGGCCGACTCTTAAACCGCGCCGTTGAAATCGGTTTGCAGATGCTGGAGGCGCCGCTGGACGCCCTGCGGACGACAAAGAAATTCTTTCTCGATCAGGCCGATCTTGGCTTCGAGGAATCCTTTTCTATTGAGCATGACAAGGCCTTTCAGGAATTTCTCCTCAGAAAAGCCGTTCAACCCCAGAAATAAAAAACCCTCTCCCGTCTGGGAGAGGGTTTTTACTCATGGTTTGGCTCAGCACCCGCTACGAAGACTTGGCGATCGGTTCTTCAGGAAGGGCATAGCGGAAACAACCGGTGTTTTCATAGACCATTGTGAAGGTCCCCATACGGGTGAACATCGCTGCAGATTTCTTCGGTTTGACCCGGAGGCCAACCTCCATCCTTTCGGGAAAAAGATTGAGCGTTTCGTAACCGCTGGTGAAGTAATAGGCATCCACATCACCGCGACCCATTTCTTTCATGTAACGGACATGGTCGAGACCGGCATCGTTTTCATCAAAAAACAGATCCAGATTTTCACGCCAGTGATCCGGACTGACTTCAGGAATCGAAACAAAACTCCTTTCGAGATCCTGCACTTTTTTTACTGATTTTTTCTTTTTCATGGGTTCCTCCTTTTTATCGATTCAGCTCGCATATGAATTGGATTAGGCCTGTTTCGCCTGTGTTTCTCAATCATACAAAACTACTTTCCGGTCTATATCTTTCGACTATTTTAGACTTCAAAAGCAATTCTGCATGAAATGCCTTGATCATGACCTTTTCAAAGAAACACCAACCTCGCAACCATTAATATACAGGATCAGTGCCAAGTAGAGACGTTCGAGACTTATTTTATTTATATCATTGAATATATTGATTAATAATTCACTTTCCCAGAAAGGAGGGACCGGCTTAGAAGGGCATTTTGCCGAGATATTCTGCGTATGGAATTTCGCAGTGCGTAATCGATTACGCACATTCAGTCTTCCATTGTCCTGAGATATGTTTAATTTGACAGACGGTGTCAGATGAATCTTTGCTTTCTTTGATAGAATAGCCCTTAAAATGGCCGCCACCTATGAAAACAAATAATCGTTCTTGATCTCTTTATGGATTAAAAGTATTTGTATGCCATCATTAAGGGTTCAATGTCCACGAGAAGCACCCCTCTGTTGCCTTAGCTGTTCAATTTGCAGCAGAGCACCTTTTGCCTGTCTGGATGTATAAGGAGATGTTGTGAAAGCAAAAGAATTGATGATCCCCATTCGGGACTTCCTCAGCCCGGAAAATACTCTAAAGGACGCTGTCAAACTTTTAAAGACTGCCAGGCGGGATGTCGAACGGCAGGGCGTCAAAGGTTTACCCGTTCTGGACGCCCATCAGAAAGTGATCGGCATTCTTTCCATGCAGGACATTCTCAAAGCCGTTTATCCGTCCTATATGTCAATGATGAATCTCGGGAATTTTACCTGGGACGGCATGGTGGAGTCACTGGCAAAGCAGGCGGGGAATGAAAAGGTCGCGTCACACATGAGCCGGGATGTGATGACGGTTCAGGAGAATGACTCTCTCATGGAGTGTGTCGACCTGATGATCAAGCATCATGTCAAGCGCCTGCCTGTTATCGATCAGGCCGGGAAAGTGGTTGGAATGATCTATGAACGGGATATTTTCTATGTCATCACCCGTGCCATGCTTGACGAAAATCAGGGAAGCGGAAAATGACGCCGGAGACAGTGACCCATTCTCAGCAGGTGGTTATGGGATGGCCTTTCTGGATCGCCACATGCCTGTTCATCGGGGCCTATGCCCTGATCGTTTCGGAAAAAATCCATAAAACCATCGTGGCCATTTTCGGCGCCTCCCTCATGATCGTCCTGGGGATTATCACCCAGGAGGATGCCTTTCATTCCATCGACCTCGGCGTGGACTGGAACGTCGTTTTTCTGCTGATCAGCATGATGGTGATCATCAACATCATGAAACCGACGGGGGTATTTGAATACATTGCTATCAAGAGCGCAAAGGTTGCGAAGGGCGAGCCGTTTAAGATCATGGCCATTTTTTCCGTGGTAACAGCGGTGGTTTCGGCCTTTCTCGATAACGTCACCACGGTGCTGCTGATCGCCCCGGTGACTCTGCTCATCTGCCAGGCCCTGGAGCTGGATGTGGTGCCCTATCTAATCACGGAAGCCCTGGCCTCCAATATCGGGGGGACAGCCACCCTTATCGGCGATCCGCCGAACATCATGATCGCCTCCAAGGCGCAACTGGATTTCATGGCCTTTGTCTATCATTTGACGCCGGTCATTATCCTCGTCCTGATCGCCTATATCATCAGCATCAAGTTTATCTTCGGCAGGCACCTGACGGTGCGGGAGGAACTCAAGGCGCGGATCATGGCCATGGATGAGCGTCAGGCCATCAAGGACCCGATCCTCCTGAAAAAGTCACTGATCGTGCTGGCAATCACTATCTTCGGGTTTGTCATCCACGGGATGCTGCAAATGGAGCCCGCGACGATTGCCCTGTTCGGTGCCGGTCTGCTGCTCCTTGTTTCGGGCATCAAGGACCCTCATCATGTCCTTGCCGAGGCGGAGTGGGCGACCATCTTCTTTTTTATCGGGCTGTTCATCATCATCGGAGGCGTAGTCAAAGTCGGACTGATCAAATGGATGTCCCTGGAGGTTCTGAAGATCACACAGGGAAACTACTTCGGAACCGCCATGATCGTCATGTGGTTCTCCGCATTCGCCTCGGCCTTCATCGACAACATTCCCTATGTGGCGACGATGAACCCCCTGATCATCGACATGGCCAAGCAGCTCTGGCCAAATCTCTCAGGCACGCAACTGCTTCACCACCCGGACCTCATGCCCATCTGGTGGTCCCTATCGCTGGGGGCATGTCTCGGCGGGAACGGCACCGCCATCGGGGCTTCGGCAAACGTCATCGTCGTCGGCATGGCCGAAAAGATGGGGAAGCCCATTTCCTTCAAGAAATTCATGCTCTACGGCATGCCGCTCATGATCGAATCGGTGTTGATCTGCACGGTCTATGTGTGGCTCCGATATTATATTTTACAGATTTAACAGCGGAAAAGCTGAAATTACGCCGGGGTGAGGACTTGGACGTTCATCCCCTTAACGATGGATTCCACCGCCTCCCGGTAGGGTTTCATGTGGGGGGCGACCAGGTGCGCTTTCAGTGCATCGAGATCCGCCCATTTCTCGATAATGACAACCGTGCTTTCCCGGACCGGCTCCTGGACGGGGATGCCTGTAGGAAGATCGACGGCGGGGCCGTATTCAATACACCCCTTCTCAGCCCGGACATAGGGAATAACCTTATGAAACGCTTTCAGAAAATCAGGCCGTTTGCCTTCGGCCACATCCAAGGTGGCAATCACATGAATCATAAAATTCCCCTTTCAAAATATTTTTGTCAGTGATCCTAAAAAAATAGCCCCGTCACGTTTACTCCGACCGGCGCAGTTTGTATTTCATCATCTTTAATTGCAGGCCTTTCCGACTCAATCCCAGTTTCTTGGCCGCCCGCGTCACATTATTACCGCATTCTTCGAGCACACTAATAATCATTTGTTTTTCAATATCTTCCATGTGATTCTTCATAATATCCTTGAAGGGTTTCTGGCGAATACCGGATTGGCTGGTTGAATCAGACTCAATAGTGGTTTTCAATTCAGAAGGCAGATCCGCAAATACAATGGTATCGCCTCTGGCCATCAGAATCATCCGTTCAACGAGATTTTCAAGCTCACGGATATTGCCCGGCCATGCATACTGAATCAATAGATTTGTGACCTTCTCGTCGATGTACTTTACCGACCTGTCCAATTTTTTATTGAACTTCTCGATAAAAAAGTCGATCAGGACCGGAATATCCTCTTTGCGCTCTCTTAGAGGCGGTAAATGTGCGGGAATCACATTGAGACGGTAATAGAGATCCTCCCTGAACCGGCCGTCTTTGACATCCTCAAAAAGATTCCGGTTGGTCGCTGTAATGAGGCGGACATCTACCTTGATTGTTTGCAACCCACCTACCCTTTCGAATTCCTGTTCCTGGATCACCTGGAGGAGCTTGACCTGCATATCTTTAGGCAGTTCGCCGACTTCATCCAGAAACAGAGTCCCTTTATGTGCCAGTTCGAATCTCCCCTGCTTTTTTGTGGCAGCACCGGTAAAGGCCCCCTTTTCATAACCGAACAATTCGCTTTCCATGAGACTTTCAGGAATGGCGGCACAATTGATTTTTATAAAAGGATTGTTTTTGCGGGGGCTGTTTCGATGGATGGCGCGGGCAATGAGTTCTTTGCCGGTGCCCGTTTCCCCGGTAATCAGAATCGTCGTTGTCGTTGGCGCAACCCTTTTAATGGTTTCGAAGATTTCAGTGATCCGATCACTGGAACCGATAATGCCGTAACGGTCAATATCGTCAGGATTGAGCAAGGCCTCATCTTCATCCAATCGTCTGGTTTTAACGGCCTTTTGAATGACTTGCTTCAGTTCGTCCTGTTCAAAGGGCTTGGTAATGTAGTCAAAGGCGCCTTTTTTTAATGCATCTACGGCGGTGGCAATGGTCCCGTGCGCCGTAATGATGATGACGGGTATGGATGGATAATCCCGAATAATCTCACCCAGGAGGCCCATGCCATCGAGTTTCGGCATCTTCAGATCGGTGACCACAATATCCATCTGATCTGCTTTAAGGATTTTTAAGGCCTCCATGCCATTGGAGGCCGTCGTGACAGCATAGCCTTCCTTTTTCAGCATGGCCTGCAAAACCAGCCGCATATTCAATTCATCATCAACAATCAGAATCTTGTTCATCGCCGTTTATTTGAGTGGTCCATCAGGGTTCGTATTTTAATCCCTGCGGATGCTATATGAAAAATCACTTTCCTGCAAGCGCATCTCTTTTTTTAATGAGCCGCATCGATCCTGACATAGAAGATACTCCCCTGCCCAAGGATGGATTTCACCTTGAGACGACCGTTGTGATTCTTGATGATGCGCTGACAGATGGCCAAGCCAAGCCCGACGCCTCTTTCCTTCGTCGTAAAAAAGGGCTTGAAAATGCTTTTGATATCCTCTCTCTTCATCCCCTTTCCTGTATCCCTGATGGACAAACCGATCGCTTCACCGGTATCACCCGCTATTTTCGACGTCCGGAAAATCAGCCTTCCGCCATCCGGCATGGCTTCAATGGCGTTGTAGGCAATATTCAGAATCACCTGGATCAGTTGCTCGGCATCGATCTGGACAGGCGGCAAATCCGGGCGAAGTTCCTCTTCGATGACCATGTTTTCCGGAAGGTGACTGGCACGAAGAATCGATATGGCTTTCTCAACAACCGGGTTGATCGGCTGAACTTTCTTGTGCAGGAGATAGGGTTTTGCATAGTTGAGAAATTGCGAAACGACGCCGTTGAGACGGTCGATCTCTTCGATAATGACATCCAGCAGTTTTTTATGCTCCTCGTCTGCTTCTTCGGAGCGGAGATACTGAGCGGCTCCCTTCATGGATCCCAGGGGATTGCGGATTTCATGAGCCAGGACCGGCGCCATCTCTTCCAGGAGCTGACTTTTTTCCCGTTCGAGCTGTTCGTCAAGGGCATACAGGGACGTAAAGACATCGGGAATTTCCGGATAGATCAGCTTCAATATCTTCTTAAGGATTTGCCTGAAAGGTTCAATGGAAATGATGATGATAAAGGAAGCGACCAGAATATGGCTGAAGGGAACGGCGTTTTTTCCGAACAAGCTCGTAAAAATCAAGATAATAACGGCGGCGAAAAAGGTCATAAGAAAAATAACCAGTGCCCTTGCCATTATGTCGTGGAGTTCAGTGAGTTGCGGATGTGTGATAATCATTAAAATGAAATAGATCAGCGCCGCCAGTACCATGTGGGTATGAAAAGAAAATCCGTAACCGGTGATCTGTGCAAGGTCGACGCAGATCAGGACGATGGTGATGGTACAGGCAATGACCAGATAGAGCATGCGCTTTTTTTCGGCGCCAATGGCTTTTGTCTTCATGTAGATAATCAAAGCCAGATAACATAAGCCCAGCACCAGCCCGACAAAAGTATGTATGAAAGCAATTAAATAAAAACGATCAGGGACAAAGGCGTATTTGAGATAGAAAACCATATAGAACGCTGCAGCCGCCAACAGGCTGAAAGCAGATGCGAACAGGGTGTAAGACTTCGATAAGAAAGTTTGTTCGTTGAGCAGACTGCGGGTAAAAGCAATAGCCAAAGGCGGGATGGACAGCAACCCCATGGTTTCAACCATTTTCAGAAAATCTCTCTGGAAGATGCCGTCGAAAAAAGCGGCTCCCTTATAGAGAAACACCGCTGCGCACAGCCATGCGAAAGACCGATGCACAGATGTCTTTTTTTTACTGATCAGCAGGGATATGGCGATGGTCAGACTGACCGCCGCGAACGTAAAAGTTTCCATCTTCTCTAATGACGGTTAAGCGGTTTGATCAATTCCCGCGTTTGATCATAAAGCGCTTCGATTTCATCTGTGGAGAAATGACCGGTTGCATCCCTGCGGCAGGCTTCCAAATCCGGGGGAATGTGGCCTTCGAGCAGGTGATCAAGGTAAGAGAGTTCATAATATGTTTTCCGCGCATCGAAAAATAAATCATCCTTGTGAAAGAGTTTCGTCAGGGCCCTCGCACCATCACAGAGACGCAAGAACCAGTCCATATCCAGATCATAGTAGGATTGAAAGTAATAAGCGCCCTGAGTCTCCCGGAATCTCCCATCCCGTTCAAGTTCTTCTTTGATTGGTGTACCAGGATAGGGGATCAGCGTTTCCGTATAAACAATTTCAGCCCCATTTTCAAAGAGCTGTTTGGCGAGACGAATGGTTTGTCGGATCGTGTCCGGCCTATCCTTCGGCCCTAAAAGGATGAAATTGACAACGGGCGTTAAATTCTGCTCGACACAAAAAGACACACCTTGCCGCACTTCATCCGGATGAATTCCCTTCTGGTAATAATCGAGCATGTCTGACGAGCCGGACTCAGCACCAATATACAAGGCCTGAAAACCTGCTTCACTGAGCATACCGGCCATGAAAGGATTCCGGCAGATATCATCCAATCTTCCCTGTGCATAAAAAGCGACCTGCCTTTTGAATCCCTGCCTGATCATCTTCATACAGAGATCACGGACCCGTTTCAGACTGAAGGTAAAATTATCATCCGTAAACATGATCCGCTTTGCCCCAAAATAGACAAGCCCCTGAATTTCTTCTATCAGATGGCTTGTACTGCGAAACCTGACTACCCGATGATACTGACTCTGAATGGAACAGAAAGTACAGTTGTGGGCGCAACCGCGACTGGATGAGATGCTCCTGGTCCGGTAGCGGTCACCTTCAATCAGATGATGGGCCGGCATGGGAAAGCTGTTTAAGTCCCTGATCATCGGCCTTTCTTCAGTATGAACAACATGATGCCCCTGACGATAACTGATCCCCTGGATGCCACTATACGGCTTCAGGTGGATAAAATGCCGGGCGAGCTCTAAAAACGTGATCTCCCCTTCTCCTCTGACAATCACATCAATCGCGCCGTGATCCTCTAAAAGCTTATCAAACAGCACCGTGGCATGAATCCCCCCCAATACCGTAAGTATTTCAGGGTTTACCGCCTTGACGGTTTCAAAAACACGTCTGGCTGAGGCAAAGCTGTTGGAAAGAGAAGTCACCCCGACCATTGCCGGTTTGAATTCTTTGAGGCATTTCAACAGACGTTCATCCATATCCTGAGATTCGCCAATATCAAGATCGAGAATTAACACATTAATATCCGCTTCCAGAAGGGGAGAGGCAACAGACGCAAGCCCGAGAGGGGGAATCTCGGATTTTCCATTAAATCGCGGATTGACAAGGAGAACATTCATAGGATGAAAGGAAAGGAGGGGGTTATTTAAATTGGCCCCCTCCTCAAATACCGATCCATATTTTGATGGTCATGTTAAACGACAGCGGCTTATTTACGGTTTCCCATAAAAGGCATCCTTATAGGTTGCACGCATTTCCCTTTTCAGAATCTTGCCCGTTGGCGTTTTGGGCAGGGCGTCCAGAAAAATCACCTTCTTCGGACATTTGAAGGCCGCCAACTCCTTCCGACAATGAGCAATGACCTCCTCTTCCGTCATTTTCTCTCCCGGTTTCAGCACGATCACCGCCGTCACTGCCTCCACCCACTTCGGATCAGGTAAACCGATCACCGCCACTTCCTGAACCCGTTTGTCCAGATAGATCGCCTCTTCCACTTCCCGCGTCGGAACATTCTCACCGCCTGTCTTAATCATGTCCTTCTTCCGGTCCGCCACGGTGATATACCGATCGTCATCCATCACGCCAATATCCCCTGAATGGAACCAGCCGCCCTTCATGGACTCTTCGGTCTTCTCCGGTTCCTTGAAATACATGATCAGCGCATGGGGTCCCCTACCGCAGATCTCCCCTGGAATATTGGGCTGCAGGATGGGCGTGAAGTCGTCATCCTCCAGACGGCTCTCCATGTTCAGACCCCCTTTCCCTGCCGATCCCAGCTTCGCCAGGGCATCTTTCGCCTTGAGAATCGTATGGTAGGGCGCCAGTTCCGTCTGACCGTAATAATTATAAATCCGTGTCCCCGGCAGCCGCGCCATAAGCTCTTTCAGGATCTCCACGGGCATGATGGAGGCTCCGTAGTAGCATTTTTTGAGGCTGGACAGATCATACTTGTTGAAATCAGGATGCCGCAACATACCGATCCAGACTGTGGGCGGTGCAAAGAACATCGTTGCCTTATGATCCTGAATATTTTTTAAAATCTGTCCGATGTCCGGTGCCATCAGAATGTTGGTCCCGCCGACCCAGAATACAGGGTTCATGAACACATCCCGCTGGGCACAGTGATAAATGGGTAGGGCGTTGACATTGATATCGTCCTCATCGTACTGGCCGTCTACGATGCATCCCATATACTCGGCCATCAGCGCCTGATTGCTGATGATGACCCCTTTGGGTAGAGATTCAGTGCCGCTCGTATAGGTCATCTGGCAGGGATCCTCAATATGCAGAATCGCATCCGGTTCGGTCGCCGGATATTTCTTATACCAGGCCTCAAAATCCTTGAAACGGTCGCTCACGGGCGGCTTGCCGGCGCCCTGTCTCGACCAGATCCAGGTCTTCACCGTCGGCATATCGTCCAGGACATCTTTCACCAGATCATAAAGGGAGTCCTCCACAATAAAGACCTTGCTCTCCGAATGATTGATGCAATAGGAAATGTCCTTACCCCGCAGGAGGTAATTGATGGCCAGATAAATCGCCCCGATCTTGGCACATCCGAACCAGGTCAGAACATGATCGATGGTATTATGGGCCAGAATCGCCACCCGATCGTATTTTTGAACCCCAAGATCCAGGAGGGCATTTGCGGTACGGTTGCATTCATCTTCCAATTGACGATAAGTTAACGTTTTATCCTGGAAAATCAACGCCGGTTTGTCCGGATAATGATAGGCAGTCCGCCGGATCATGTCCCCGATCACCCAGCGGTTCACCCGATTGTAACGATCCATCAAAAATTCAAGATTCTTCTTGTTAATGACATTGTATCGTTCCTTTTCCCCTTTTTTTAACGGCTTCCAAAGAGCTGACATACTTTCCCCTCCTTGATAATAGATGATTGCCTTCTTTGATAAATCCTCGAATGACCCATTTGTGCTGAATGTTCACCCCCTTTCCCGCGGTTAATGCCAAGATTTCCAGGCAGTTCTCTCATACAGCACGAAAATGATTTGAATATTTTTAAGATTTGCTTTAGCCTTCATCAAACGCAGAGAAAATGGCTATTTTTATGAAATACTCGAACACCTGCCACCGATGTATTGCGCAGACGCTGTGGTAGCTATAATCTTTCAAGTTTTTATAATCTTAAACATCGAATAAGTCGAGAAAATTTTAAAGGAGGAAAAATGACCAAAAAGACCGATGATAAAAAAAAGCCCAAGGAGCAGTCGATGACGCTCATTGGGCTGACACTTTACGGTCTGATTATGCTTTCTCTAATCCTGATCTATCGTGATCTGATCATTACCGTGACCTGTGTAGTCATTATGGTTGTTATGATTACTCAATACACGGTTCCTCTGATCAGAGAAAGAAAGAAGCTTCAGGGGGAAAAACTGCCTTCCAAAGAAACGGAGGATAGCGCTGATCCAGGATAGACGTCTATATGGCGATTAGGGTCGAAATCATGATTTCTTTTTCATAATAGGGACCGCACATGGGAATATTCCAGTTTTTCCCCCTCATAACATCAAACTTCGGCGTTGCCATGTCCCAAACTCTCATTTTTGCCAATATCTTTGCCATTGCTCATTTGCCTCCACTATCTTTATTTACTTCTCACGTATGCAATCTATTATGGCGCAAAGATGAAGGCAATCAGCGGATCACTGTTTTAATGATAAGACAAACCGAAAGATGACATAGGATAATGTCTGATAGACCCATAGGTGTTTGTCTGATGCTCGGATGGAATCTTCATATAATCCATTGGATAAAGCAAGGAGGGGAATTTAATCTATTCAGAGGTGGTCACCGGGGAAGCCATTGGAAGCAGAGGAGTAACTTTTCTGTAATTCTTATAGGACAAGTAAATGATCACCAGATCAATGACAACGGCACCGATACGATTTGCCCCGCCAGTCAACAATAATGACATAGCCAGATCAATGCCGCCGACAAGACCACCCATAGCAGCACCCCACCGCTTCTTCATGAATACACCGATCAGCGCCGACAGATAAATAAGGAACACGATCAAAGCGCCGGGAGAAGTCATGAGCATCTCCATCTGCCCGAATAATCTAAAACCAAGCAGCATGAGCAGGATCATTGTACCGGTACTATATTTCTTTTTTTCCATGAAAAGCTTTTCCTGAAAGAAAAGGGCCGGTCTTTCCAGAACCGGCCCTTTTCCCCACATAAACGCTATTAATCCTTTCGTGTGAGGGCACTTTTTGCTTCCGCCGGACTTTCAAAGATATAAGCCGGCACATCCCGCTTCTCCAAGGCTTCGCCCAGCTTCATCCGGAGGAACGCGCTGGTCGTGTAACGTGTTGTTCTTAAGTAATATTTTTCCACCACATATTTCACCATATTAATGTATTCATCTTCCAGCTCGGTTGGGATTGAGAAGTTATCATAGTTGACAATGGTGTAGACTTTCTTGCCAAGAGGTCCCAGCATCCGGTCCACCCTCGCCCGGATATCGGCAATCTGTGCACTGCTTCTAACGGAAAGACCTTCAAAATTAACGAAGAACACATTGTCGTCAGGATTGTATGTCATGCGGTCATCCATCGGAATATCGATCAATTGATCTTTCAGGCCCATGGGTTCAGGTCTGAATATCCGCTTATCCATCAGGACCGGATGATTTTTAATAATGGGCTTGAAATCCATCATATCCAGGATATCCTTTTGAAGATCAACACCCGGAGCAATTTCAGTGAGCTCCATCCCTTCCGGCGTCAGCCGGAAAACACATCGTTCGGTAACATAGAGGACGGGTTGATTCGTCATCACAGCAGTCTTGCCGCTGAAAGTTACATGCTCCACCTGCTTGATTAATTTTTTGTGAGGCCCTTCCTTGGTTATTTTAAGTTTCTCATCTTCAATGGCAACCTGCAGATCTCCGGCGGTAAAAGTACCCACAAATACGATTTTCTTCGCATTCTGGCTGATATTAATAAAGCCGCCGGCGCCGGCCAGACGAGGCCCAAACTTGCTGACATTCAGGTTTCCGTACTGATCGGCCTGAGCAAGCCCCAGAAACGCCACATCCAGTCCGCCACCGTCATAAAAATCAAATTGATAGGGTTGATCGATGAGAGCATCCATATTGGTGGAAGCCCCAAAATTAAGCCCTCCTGCAGGAATGCCGCCGATTGTTCCCGGTTCCGTGGTCAGGGTTAGATACTCCAGAATGCCCTCTTCATTCGCCACATTAGCAACCCCTTCAGGCATACCGATGCCCAGATTGACAACGCCGTTTGGTTTCAGTTCAAAGGCCGCCCTGCGGGCGATAATCTTTCTTTCATCGAGCTTCATGGGTTCGAGGCTCTCAACGGGCACTTTGGTCTCACAACTGAAGGAAGGATTGTAATGCGTGGCGAAAGTCTGCCAGTGGTTTTCAGGTTTGGCAACGACCACACAATCGACCAGCAAACCAGGAATCTTGACCTGCCTCGCATTTAATGTCCCCCGACCGGCAATCCTTTCCACCTGAACGATGACAAATCCGTTGGAATTCCTCGCCGCCATCGCAATGGCCAGGACCTCCAGCGTCAGGGCTTCCTTCTCCATGGTGATATTGCCATCCAGATCGGCGGTTGTTCCCCGGAGGAAAGCAACATTGACGGGCATCGTTTTATAAGCCAGGTATTCTTTCCCATCAAACATGACCAGTTCGACGATATCCTCAGTGGTCAAGGAATTGATCTTGCCGCCGCCATTTCGCGGGTCGACGAATGTACCCAACCCAACGCTTGTGATGGTCCTCGGTTTATGGGCGGCAATATCCCGGAACAGATGACTAACGACCCCCTGCGGAAGATTGTAAGCTTCGATATGGTTATCAATCGCCATTTTTTGCAGTTTTGGGGCGAGTCCCCAATGACCGCCAATCACCCTTTTCACAAGCCCGTCATGGGCCAGGTGATTCAATCCCTTATGTTTTCCATCTCCCTGTCCCGCGGCATAAAGCAACGTCAGATTTCTGGGTTTTCCTGTACTTAAAAAGTATTTTTCGAGTTCAACAGCCAGTTCCTCCGCAAAACCGCTGCCAACGAAACCGTCCGTTGCCACAGTATCACCGTCTCTAATCACGCGAACAGCTTCTTCGGCCGTTACAACCTTCCCCCGCTTCATGTGTGCTTTCAAATCAGCAGGTAGAGGATGCGACACTTGATCTGTCATAAACCACCTCCTGATAAATTCAAGGCAATCTCACCAAGATCCGTAAGTTGTGCGACAGGCTTGCGGATCTTTTCCCATTGAAAGGGTTTCTTCATATTAATCCTCCATCATATTTTCTTATGGCCGCAATTTTTGCCGTTCGCGGTTTTTAAAAAAACATATTCTCTTCTTTTTCTAGTTTGCTTGCACTTTATAACCCATATCCTCTATCGCACAGGTAACATCGTCCTGGCATAGATTGGGGTTGTCGTGCTGGAGAATTACTTTCTTTGTCTGTAAGTCAATATTGACCTCTTTAACCCCGGCCAGAGATTTCAATTTTTTCGTGATGGCAAGCTCACAAGATTTACAATCCATGTTTGCTATTTTGAATTCTACCTTTTTCATAATCGAATCACCTCCTGTAGATACCTTCCTCACCAAAAATGAGGCCATTAGCGTGGCGAGACAACAGATGGTCCCTTTGTAATTCCCATTGTAGCGGATCGTTTAAGAGATAACACCTGACTTACTGATTTTAAAAAAAATCCTCCTGGCGGAATTCCGGAAAGGATTCCCGCCCGGAGCGATTCTGTACAGTTTTTCTGTCGATCCGCCATATCCTCAGCATACAGCCTTTTCAGTAGATGCCGGTGAGGAGGTACAGCGCGATAACCACAAATACCATAAATGTCTTGATGACAGTCATGGCAAAGATATCGATATAGGATGTTTTATGGGTCAACCCGCAGACAGCTAACAGGGTAATAACCGCACCATTGTGAGGCATCGTATCGCAACCGCCCGAGGCCATGGAGGCAACCCTGTGCAGAATTTCCGGCGACATGCCGATGGAGTTTGCCCATGCCAGCCAGTCCTTGGACATGAGATCCAGGGCAATCGACATACCGCCCGATGCAGACCCCGTAATCCCCGCCAGCGTGGTGACAGAGATAGCTTCGGAAACCAGAGGAGTGCCACCGATCTTGATGCCCAGAAGGAACGTGGCGATGGATTTGAATCCGGGCAGCGCGGCGATGACGTTCCCGTAACCCACTTCAGAGGCCGTATTCATGATGGCCAGTAATGATCCGATGGCACCGACATTCAATGCCTTCTGCAATCCACCACCCTTGGGAATATTTTTAAAACCAAGAGCGAGGGCCAGAACAATACCCAGAACAAGGCCAATCACGAGTGACCAGATACCAATGACATTCTTCACAGCGGGTGCCATCAGGGGGAGCTTCAGGCCGCTTAAGGGAGCGAGGATGGCAGGATCCCATGTATAAACTCGGGACAGGTAATAATTGACAGCCAGCACCAGAATCAAGGGAAGAAGCGAAATGTACCATGAGGGCAACTTCGTGACCGCAGCCTCTGCAGGCTCATTTAAGGTATGATCACCGTATCCCTCGCCTTTTGCAACGGCTGTTCTTTTTCGCCATTCCAGATAAACCATCCCGATGATGAAGATCAGCGTTCCGCCGACCAGACCCGCAATCGGTGCCGCATACCCTGTTGTTCCGTAAAAATTCGTGGGAATGATGTTCTGGATTTGCGGTGTCCCAGGAAAGGCATCCATGGTGAATGTGAACGAACCTAAGGCAATACAGCCGGGAACCAAGCGTTTCGGAATATTGGCTTCCTTAAACAGCGCCGCGGCAAAGGGATAAACCGCAAAAACCACGACGAACAGACTGACACCACCATAGGTTAGAATCGCACAGGACAAGACGATCGCCAGAACCGCATGCTTGTGCCCCAGCTTTTCCATAATGGCGTGTGATATCCCCTTAGCGAGAAGGGTATCTTCCATAACCTTCCCAAAAACAGCGCCCAGCATGAATACGGGGAAAAATGCTTTGACATAAACCACTGCTTTGGCCATAAACAGCTCTGTGTATGACGGCATGATCGGAAGACCTTGAAGGGCAGCGGCGAGCAAAGCAAAAACGGGTGCAAACAGAATAACCGAAAAACCCATGTACGCCATGAACATTAAAAGAAATAAGCTCAAAAGAATCCCTAATACTTCCATAATTTTCCCTCCTCATCTTAAGCTTTAATATATTTTAAAAGATTATCCCCAATATTTACGAATCGTGCGAGTCAGTCACCTCCTTTCCCAGATACTAAACCACCCTGATTAAAAGCATGACATATGATCCCTTCTTATAGGGCAAATATCATACCAAATGAGACGAACAACTAAATCTTTTTAACATTCTGTTATTGTTATTATATTTACTAATGGCAGGTTGAACTTCTTGTCGAAAAGTGTAGACATGCATCTACACCTAAAGGGATGATTTTTTTATATACTTAATGATATCTAGTAGATAAAAATCGTGTATACCAATGGCTACATGTCGCTATTGGTATACACGATTTTTATGAAAGATTCAGGGGCAGGTTGAACTTCTTCATCTTCTTATAAAGGGCCGTCCGGTGGATCCCTAAAATATTTGCGGCTTTGTTCTTATTATTATTTGCAGCACGAATCGCATGGAGCAGCGCTTCTTTTTCCGAGTCCTCCTTCAGATTTCTCAAATTGGTCACTTTAGATTTAACTTTATCTCTCGCGAAACTGCGGAAAAATAAGGGGAGATGTTCAATACGGATGGTATCATCCGTACCGTCCATGGAATAGAGAATCCGTTCTAAAATATTCGATAACTCCCTGATATTGCCTGGCCAGTCATAGTTTTCAAAAATCTTGATCACTTCCGGCGAAATCTTTTTGACGTGAGTTCCAAAATCCTTGCTGATCGTCTGTACGAAATGTTCAGCAATGATCGGGATATCCTCTTTTTTCTCTTTAAGCGTGGGCATATGGAGCGGAATGACATTTAACCGGTAGTAAAGGTCTTTCCTGAACTTACCCTGTGCCACACATTTTTCCAGGTCTTCATGGGTTGCCGCAATGAGACGGAAATCACTCTTGATGATCCTTGTTCCGCCCAACCGTTCCACTTCCTTTTCTTCCAGAATCCGCAATAGCTTGGGCTGCATCTCCAGAGGAAGTTCGCTAATCTCATCCAGGAAAATCGTTCCCTGATGGGCCAGTTCAAACTTGCCGGGCTTGCCCTTACTGCTCGCTCCAGTAAAAGCTCCAGGTTCGTAACCGAAGAGTTCCGCCTCCAGAAGGTCCTTGGGAATCGCAGCACAATTCAGCCGAACAAAGGGAAACAGCCGCCGCTCACTGGCCCGGTGGATCGCGTGGGCAAAGAGCTCTTTCCCCGTTCCGCTTTCACCTGTCAAAAGAATGGGGGCGCTGACTTTGGCCGCTTTTACAGCCAGTTCCCTTAATTCGATCATGATCCGGCTCTTTCCGACAATGTTCTTGCAACTGTACTTAGAAGACCTTAGACCAACCAGTTCTTTTTCATAAAGCTCTACTTTCGACTCCAGAAGGCTTAGTTTATTTGCCAGCGCCTGGAGGTCCTTGATATCCTCAAACATGACCTGTCCGAAAACCGCCACCAGCTTGCCATCCATATAGATCGGTACGCGCTGAACGATCATATCCTGACCCTTGATCCGCTGCGGGGAATTGATCTCGGCAACGCCCGTCTTGGCCACGATATGCATGCGCGAATTTTCAACGGCCTCGGTTGTGTATTTGCCGATCTGACTCTTGGGATCCTTATTCAGAAAGCGGCCGTAGGCTTCACTGAAAAATACGACATAACCTTCCGGATCTGTAATCAGAATGCCGCTGGAAACATTATTGAGTATTGTCTCATAGAGTTGAACTTTTTTCTTGAGATCATCAATTTCAAGGTTTTCCATAAGATGTCCTAAATATGCAAAGACTTCATGAAGATCCTCCCATCCTTGTCGATCAGCTTAAATGGGAGGATCTTTCCTGTTCAATCCTGCCTCAAATAATACCCTTGCCTTCCAGTTCCTTGAGTTTTACTGGACCAAATCCCAGATATTTCAGATAAATGTATCCGTTGTCATAGCCGATGGGACGGCAGACCCATTTTGTCCGGGGTGGCGTTTCCGTCGCCTTCCACTGCGCTTGGGCGCAGACCACCGAACCGTAAACGGGATCCTGCACAGGCATGAAGACGCCCCGGTCACGCCACACTTCATCGCGCATCGCCTTATCCGGGGAAACGATCTCCGCCACAACGGGCGTGATCGGAGCCAGCCTGCCGCTCTTGGCATACTCAACGGATTTCATGGTCAGTTCCTGGCTTGTGTATTTTTCCGTTTCCGGATTGATCATGGCCTGGTACTTGAGCTGCCAGTCTTTCTTCATGAAGGGCGCCAGGGTCGTCCACTGTTCGGCCCCCCATTCATCGTACTTGCCGATGATGTCGACAAAAGCCTTCCACATCTCGAGGCGCAGCCCTCCTAAGAAGACGCCGCCATCTTTCGTGGGATAGAAACCGTAGAGCCACAGGGCCGTATCGAGGTTGCCGAAGCGCTCATTGAGGATCCCCTGGTCGGCGTACCAGTGGAGAGCGTAATCGTGGAGCCGTTCGTAGGCTTCCGGCGTTGCGATGTCAATGGCTTGGCCCTCACCGGTCAGACCACGATAATACACGGCGGAGAGTATCCCCATGGCCCCAAAGGTTCCGGCGGCGGCCCAGGCAATCCAGGGACCCGCCTTAGTGGGAACGGCATAGGGCATCTCGTCATAGGTCTTGCCCTCGGGAAGGATTTCTCCCGTACCGTACTGGATTCCCGAACGGGCCTGGCTGACATTGTCATAATCATACTGTTTTCTTGCACTCTCCGGTCCGAACTGCCCATACCCCGAAATGGAGGTATAGATCAGCCGCGGATTGAGCTTGGCAAGCTCTTCGTAGCCGATTCCCAGGGCATCCATAGTTCCCGCAGGATAGGTTTCGATCAGGACATCCGCCTGACCCGCCAGAAATTTGAGAATCTCCTGCCCATCTTTCGTTTCCAGATTCAGGGTTACGTGGTATTTGTTCCGGCCTTCCTGCAGGTAGGCCAGGCCGGTGCCCTGGTGCATCACCCCGTTCGGTGAATAGGTTCGGACCAGATCGCCTCCCGGTGGTTCAATTCGGATCGTTTCCGCCCCTAACTCGGCCAGGAGTGAGGAACAGAAACAGCCGGCCATGCTCCGGGAACTCAAATCCAATACGACTAAATCATCCAGGGCCTCCGGTTTCTCGAAATTTTTCGCCGGATCATCGAGGGACCGGACATGATCGGCCCATTCCGCCCATTTTGGTCTTTTATAGTCTGTCATAGCGCCTCACCTCCTCAAGATTGCGCCTGTTTGTCCGTCCCAGTCAGAGGGCGGACGACGTCCCTGTTGATCTTTCCATTTTCCCAGGACCCCATGCAGATAAAGTTCATCGATCTGCGCCTTGTTCCGGCCCAAAAGTGACGTCATGATGAAGTCGTTGTCGAAACCGACAGGCCTGACCGACCAGCGGTGCTTCGGGGGCGTCTTGGACATCATGATCGGAAGTTCATGATCCGTGTACTTTCCATAGAGGGGATCATCCAGGTCCTTTACAAATCCCCGGGCGCGGCGATGGGGATCTTCGCACATATCCCGGGAATTGTGGAGGCGGGTTGCGGCAAAGCCGTGTTTTTTGCCGAGTTTTTCAATTTCATCGGCCGTCTTTGTCCTGGACCAGTCGGCGATAAACTTCAGGATCGCCAGGGCGTTTTCCGCTTCGAGGCGGATTGTGTGATCCTTGAATCGTGGATCGTCGGCCAGCTCCGGCTTTCCCATGGCCATGCAGAGCCCCTTGAATTCATCCGGAGCCGGGGCCGCCAAAGCGATAAACAGATTATCCTTGCAGAGGAAGGTATCGGCGGGACAGATGCACTGATCCCGGTTCCCGGACGGTTCGACGCCCTTGCCGGTCATCTGCTGATAGGGCCAGACCCAACCCATGGCCCGCATGATGTTCTCAGTCTGGGACATTTCGATGAACTGCCCCTTCCCGGTCTTTTTCTTGTGATGCAGGGCCGCCAGGACCGCCACTTCGCCCATCATGGCCCCGAAGACGTCGCAGATCCAGATGCTCTGTTTCAGGGGCGGCCTTTTGGGAAAACTTGACATCCAGGCATAGCCGGACAAGGCCTGGGCAGCGCCGTCATTGGAGGGACGGTCCTGCTCCGCGTACGTGCCCCACTGACCGAATCCGTTCTTTTCAATATAAATAATGCCGGGATTGACTTTCTTGATATCCTCGTAACCGATGTTCCACCGGTTGGTGACCGCCGGGCGGAGGTTGAATTCGATGATATCCGATTTGGCGGCCAGTTCCTTGAATATCTGCTGGGCCCAGTCGATGTGAAGATCCAGGGCCATGTAGTATTTCGATGTATTAATGTGCATGAACATGGGTCCCTGTTCTTTGTAGAACCAGCCAAAGGGATTGAGTGATCGGGTGACATCGCCCATGGGTGGAAGCTCGATTTTGATCACTTCCGCTCCCAGGGCGGCCATAAATGAGGGACCGGCCGGTCCGAAAAGCAGGGTACAGACTTCGAGGACCCGGACCCCCTTGAGCGGACCGGGTTTACTGAATTTTTTCTTGACATAATCTTTGAAGACTTTAGGCATAGGTTCCCTCCTTATTAAATCCCAAAGTAGTCATTAGTGATCTGTTTCCTGATAAGTCACGCTCATCTGTAGCGTCTTGACAAAATCCGCTTAAAGGTCCCAACCACCTCCTCTCACATTCCATGGGTTACCTGTCGATAAGACAACATCAGATACAAATACCAAAGAATTTTAAGACGTTTCTAAATTTCGGGAAAAAGCTGTTATTCTGGTGATGTTCAACGTTTTCGGCACAAAAGAAGGGATCCCTCTTGGGGAAAATCTTTTTTTCACTTTCGCGTTCACAATTTTAGAAGAGATCAGACGATCGTTCGTCAATGGACAGGAGATGATGCAAAAAATCCCTTTTAGTGTTGTCTGAATACCATTCAAGCTTTTTGAAAGCAAGAAGAAATCAAGGGAAAAGTATGACTTGGGAATTATATAAAAAAGAGGGCAGGTCGCTGTTTATCCGCCCTGCCCTCTTCTCATGCATTTGTTTTATAAATAATTACTTCACTAGTGGCTTGGGTACGAAGTATATCGGTTTACCATACACGGTATTGCAAACCGTTGCCCCCGCCAGATAAACACCGATCCACCCGGAAGCGACCAACAGATATCCCACAATCGGCCTCGTGACTGCCGGATTTCCATACCAGCCCGTGTCAATACCGACAATGAGCCAGAGGGCGATGTCGATCAGGACGACCAGCAGGAAGATAAAGGCATTCCCCTTTGCATAAGCCGGGGTAACCGCCGTAAGGAAACCAGCGCCTGCCATCCACATCCATCCCTCAACGTAGGCGTCGGGCTTGGGGAACCAGAAAACGGGCGCTGCTGCCGCCACTGCCGGTGCCGCCGGTGCTACCGCCGCTGCGGCGCCTGCCGCCGGTGCTGCCACTGCTGCCGCTTTCGGAATGAATGCACCAGCACCTGTCAGTAAAAAGAATTTGGCCAAAGTGCTCAAGGCCGCTCCCAGCATGAAGAAGGCGGCGAAAAACAGGAACACGTTACCGCCGGTGATGTTATGATCTTTCAATTCCATCACGGCTGTGGTGTACTGAACCAGACAACCGCCAAAGAGCCAGGCAGCCAGGATGGGAAGACCACCCGGTTTTACCAAACCAAGAAATGCTGCACCAAAACCAAAACATGCAACGGCCAATGCACCCAGTCCGGCAGGACCCGGGGTTGCGAAACTATGTTCTTGCGCCATAAAAAATTCCTCCTTTTTTGTTTTTTACGGAATTTAATGATAAAGAGCTTTGTTTGAATAAATGATTAATCACTTAACCACTGCTTTATCCGCTCTTGACAAACTCCCCTTTACATCCCTCCTTTCTTCATGGAATTTCATGCCTGACAAAAATAAATCAGCGCTTTCTACTTCCTGGAGATCAAGGAACCAACGCTACGGAACCCGAAGAAATTCCAGATGCAGAATGAGGTCCCGTCCGCTATGGTGCTAAATCCTGATGGAACTTGCTGTGAAAAAGAACAATGGAATACTTCCTTCCAACTTCGTGTGAAAGTAACAAAATTGCAACAACTTTGTCAAGCAGAAAATCTCATGCTCTTTAATCTTTGCAGTTACCGCCCATCGAATCAGAAGTTACCCCATTTGATAAGAATCACAATAATGCCGATAATCCAGAAGAGAAACAGCATGATTAGTACAATTTGTTTGTTGGATCCCTCGGATTCCGGCATCAAGCCTGTCGGTGTTTTTTTCCCCTGAGTAGATTTATTTTTCACTTCTGAAATCTCCGGATACCCGAAACGGACTGGCTTTCTAAAGGTCATGCAGAATTGCAGCCGATAGAAAGATTAGCCCGATATCATTTCACAGTTATCAAAAAGCCCGGGGCAAGCCCCGGGCTTTTTGTCGAAAGGGTGAATCACTTACTTTGCGCTCTGATAGGGATCCCAATCGAATCCAGACAGCTCGCCGTGTAAGGGAAGCTTGTAATCTCTTCTTTCCGAGTAGGAGGGATACCTTCTCGTTTTTCCCTCCACCGGCATCATGGAAACGGGGAACTTCGGCGCCAACAGATTATTTTCGTGGGCCGCTTTCGAGAGCATCTCGCGGTCATCGGGATGGGCGATGGAAATGAGCGCTTCCGCCCTTTCATAACCGTTGAGGCCCCTAAGGTTCACGATGCCATATTCCGTGCAGACGTAATTGGTAAGCTGCGCGGGGACATCCACCGAAGATCCTTCGGGCAGGAAGGGAACGATTCTCGAGGTGCCGTGCTTGCTTCTTGCGGTCATGGAGGCAACGCCCCTGCCACCCTTGCTCTGGGCGCAGAAGCTCACAAAGTGGAAATATCCGCCTGAGCTCGAGATCGGGCGTTTTTCATAGAAACCGGAGCACTGCTGGCCGAGGAGGTCTACGGCAACGCAGTTGTCGATGGCAATCATGTTGTCGAGCCGGGTCAGGTTATGCAGGTTATTGGTGTAACTGATATCGTAGACGGCGAGTTCCTGGTTCCGGTGAATCGTGTCATAGTACCACTGGACATCCACGGGGAAGGCGAAAGTCCAGACGCTCTTGCCTCGGTCGGCGGGCAGGGTTTTGTACTTGTTGGTCACCTGGCCCGATTCGATCATTTTGATGAGACCGGCATTCAGCATCTCCGTATGAATGCCCAGGTCCTTGAAACCGGCAGACGCCATGGCGCCAACGCAGGCGGAGGGGAGAGAACCGATCCCGAGCTGGACGATGTCCCTGTCCCTCATAATGGTCATGACATGCTTGGCGATGGCTTCCTCTTCTGGTTTCGCCTTGATGGCCTTTTCATTGATCTGGGGCCATTTGTATTTCTCTACGTCAACCTCGACCCAGTAATCGATGTCATCGATGTTGATCGTGTTGAAACGGCCGCCTTCGGCCCATGGATAGTCGGAGCGGACCTCGATGACGCTCTTCTTGGCACACTGTGAGAAGATGTTGGCGTTGTTGGTCCCGTAGGAGAAGTTGGCGAATCCGTGCTCATCAAAAGGCGTTGCGGCATTCCACCACCAGTCGAGACCACGTTTTTCCTTGACGGCGTTCACAAAACGGTAATGGCTGAACCACATTCCCATGGCCCATCCCCAATGGGCCCAGCTCGTCACTCCATTGGTATCGCGGGCCTTGCGGTTCCAGGGGAAAAAGAAGTATTCATGGAAACAATGATTTTCCTGTTTGGGATCCACGGCCTGGAACTCCGGATGGGGGAAAAAATTTGCATAATTCCAGATCTCAATGTCCTTGAGTTTGGGGCCGATTCTCTTCGCCAGTTCCTTCATACACTCCGTGGAGTCGCCTCCGACGGATCCCGGTTGAATCCAGTTTCCGGACTTCACCATATCCAGAATCTGCTGGGGCGTTCTCTTCTTGTCACGAATTTTTTGCTGAACGGGTGTTGTCATTCTTATCCCTCCTTAGATTAAAAATGCTTGATGATCTATTTGAAGATGTTTGAGAAAATCGGCTTGTCAGATCCAAGCCGGCACGATAAGACCTGAAAATTGCGCTGGTATCGAATCCCCCCTTTCCTTACTTATTAGAATTTACGAGCTTTTTTTGCTCTTCATCCCCCCCTAAAAATATGTTTCATTTTCTAATATTTCTGAACTTTAATGTCAAGCAAAATATGAATATGTGTATCATTATTCTTCAGATGCCGCTGCCTTCCCTAAAAAAGAACCTGATCTACTTTCCCAAGCAACCTGAGCGTCCCTTGCCACGGCCATCCGTTTCCTCGTTTGTTAGAATACCCTTTTCAAAGGTAAGGGCGTAAATAAAATCATTCTTGCCGCAATTGTAATACCATTTTTCTGATCCCCCTTTGTTTCGCCTGCTTTTTTTTGCACCGCTTTTTTCCTTGTACGTCGGTTTCCCACACTTGATCAGCACTCTGGCTTTGCTGTCGCCCGTGCTGATGATTTCATCTCCACACCGGAGAGCGGAACAATCCGGCGCAATAAAATTAAGAGCAAAAATAACCGGAACCGATAAAAGAATGTTTCTCATCACCCTGTTCATCATGAACTCCTTTCCGACGTTTTTCGTCAGGGATCTTTACAAATCACTACGGATGCCTCTATTTGAATTGCGGGCATAATTCAGAAGAGCCCGGTTGATAGTCACGGCAAACCTGAGGTCGGGTATTATAAATCGCGCAGAAAGAATGGTCTCCCTCCCAGGTGAGAAAGGGGCAGCCGTGCAGATAATGTCCATCCTCCGAGGAAACCAGATGATCACCCATCCAGACGGCGCTTTCCTGTTCAATCATGGCCAGGATATCATTTCTCCGCTCTCGCCGCCAGCGTTCCATCTCTTCATGAGTCACATAAACGATAAAATCAGCCAGACAGCATTTGCCGCAGCGACGGCAGATGATATCGGATACCCTGTTCATATCGATTTCATCAGGATTAAATATTCGTATTGATAGAGGTCTTCAATAAAATACCGGATGATTTCGTGTTCATCTTTCATGAAGAACTTCGATTGCATCATATACCTAACTTTATCCGTAAAATCAAACGCAATAAAATCAGCCAGCGGACCCCGGAAGATTTTATACTGAAATGTCCGGGCAATTCTCTCCAGATAAGAAAAGCGGATGGTATACTCGTCATGTCCCCTGAGCCTGATTCTTTCCGGATTTCCCGGTGACTGAATCTGAATCCATCGCCGTAAAGGTTCAGGCACTTCTGCCTCGCAACTGTGTTCGCTTATGAAAATAAAGGGAATCCCGGCATGACAAAGCTTTTCCAGAACATCCAGCGCCCCGATGTTCAGGTTGAACAATTCACCTTCTGGAAGATCTAGGGCATATTGATCAAACATTTGCCGCACCCGTTGTAAAGGCTGATCCAAGTCGTGCAAGCGTGATAGGAAAACATCGCGGTGGATATTCACCATCGTGGGCAAGTCACCGAGATTTTCATTGAGGATCGCCAGATCAAACAGTTGCAGCTCCCGGCCGTCAACATCCATGATGTCCGCCTGCCGGTAGTTGACTTCATGATCTTTCAGGAGGTATCGTTGCTTCTGCAGCAGGCCGGGTGAAACATCGAGCATGGTGGCCTGCAGGGTGTTGTTTCGATCCAGGAAGTCCCGGGTCAGATAACCGTACCCGCCGCCGATTTCTATCATATGATGTAATGTATTCATCGAAATGAAACGGCAGAGGTAATTATAAAGGAGGTGGCCGTAAGAAGTATTCTGTTTAAGAATGAGCCGACAGGGACTGCCTGCCGGTTCAAGGGCATTGCAAACGGTGAGTTCCCATCCCAGGCTTTCCAGCTCATAAATATGATATTTTGTTGTATCATTAACCTCGTATTTCATCGTTTCCGTCCCTGAACCCTCAAACCGCTCTAAGCGCATCCACAATTTTCATGCGGGACGCCCGGATGGCCGGTAGTACTCCTCCCAGCAGCCCCATCATTAGAGAGAAACCCAGTGCTTTGTAAACAATGTCCGTGGTGAGAGTAAAGCTGAATGCCAGTTCGGAAAAGGTCTGGAAATTCATGGTGGACACCGTGAAAAGCTGCATAAAAGAGGCAAAAAAGAGGCCCAAGCTGCCGCCGATGAAGCCGAGCAGCAGAGATTCCATCAGAAAGGCCAGCAGAATATTGCGCCGCTGAAACCCCAGCGCCCGCAGGGTCCCAATCTCGCCGGTCCGATTGGACACGGCGGCATACATGGTGATCATGGCACCAATGATCGCACCGAGAGAAAAGATGATCGTCAAAGACATGCCAAGAATTCGTAGGAAGGTCGCCATCATTTCTGACTGATCCTTGTAGTAGCTTGTTTCCAGCTTGGCTTCCACGGTCAGACGCGGATCACTTTCCAATCGGGATTTCACCATCGGAAAGGTCTGCGGATCCTGCAACCTGAAAATGACCGACGAATAGACGGGCCTGCGGAACGCCTGCATCAACTGGTCCACGTCTCCCCAGATCTCCGAGTTGAAGCCGGTAGTACCGGCATCAAAAATTCCGACGATCCGCCAGTCCCGCATCCCAAAGCGGAGCGTCTCGCCGATCCCTCCCCCCTTGAACCGCTTGGCGATATTGAGACCAGCGATGATTTCCGACGATCCCGTCTTGGGCAAGCGCCCTTCGATCAGCTTAACCTGGGATCGCAGAAAGATGGAGCTGGCGGCCATCCCCCGGATCACCACATTGGCTGGTTTGTCCTGATCCCGCTTGGGCAGACTGATCAGCACGACCACTTCCTTAGCCACAAGCTTGTCACCGGACGGACCGATGGCAATTTCCGGCGCTGCCTCAATCATCGACGCCTGCTGCCGTCCCATACCGCTCTGAACCTCGGAAACCGATCCCTTGCGGATAACCACAACATTGTCCGATGATCCGGTTTCGACCAAGGTCTTCTGAAGTCCCGCTGCCAGCATCAGAATAGCCGCGAAAACAAAGACCACCAGAGCCATTCCTCCGGCAGTCAGGATTGTGGTCAGGCGCCGCGTCCACAGATTACGAAGGCTGTATGAAAAGGGAATGGCCATTCAGCCGATCCTCCTGAGTCCATCGGCAATGCGAATACGGATGGCAAGCCTGGTGGGGACAACGGCAGCAATGATTCCCACCAGGAGCGCCGCTGCGAAATCGAGGTAAATCGTTTTTGTTTCCACATTGAAAATCGGAAAAAAATTACTCAGTTCATGGCTAAAAACCGCGGCCGCAGGAAATGTCAGGACAATACCTAGAACCCCGCCAACGAGGGTGATCACCAGTGACTCCCCCAGAATCAGGGCAAGGATGTGCCAGCCGCCAAAGCCCATCGTTTTCAGAATGGCATACTCCCCGATCCGCTCTCGGGTGGTCATGGCCATGGTATTGGCAACAACGGCCATGATGATAATAATGACCACAAAGGATACCAGTTGAATGGCTGACACAATGGTCTCAGTCATGGAGACAAAACTCATCTGAAATGCCTTTTCCGTTTCCGTCAGCGTTTCCGCCAGCGAATTCTTGAAGGTTTTATCGACGGCAATCGACACATCCGCTGCCAGTTCCGGCCGGGTCAGGCCGATCATATAGAAGCCTACCTGATTTGCCCACGTGGGCATTTTCGGTTTGATTCTTTCATTAAGATAATCCCAGTGGAAAAGAAATTGGGTTTCATCAACTGTTTTATCACGTCCCCGGTAAACGCCCCGCAGAACAAAATCCCAGTCCCCGGGGAAAATGAGCCCCTTGAGGGTCACCGTATCGCCGATCTTCCATTTGAATTTCGTGATCAGCTTCCGGCCGGCCACGAAGCCTTTACGATCCTTGATGAAGGCCCGCAATTCCTCATCAGAAAGGAGAAACTCCGGATAAATTTCCATAAAACTCCGGGCTTCCACCGCCAGATTGGGAAAGAAGTTTTTTTCATCCTTATAGACACCACCAAACCAGGTGCCATAGGAAACCGTTTTAACCCCCTCCATCTGACGGATTTTATCCTTGTAGGAAATGGGCAGGGGAAAGATGAGCGAGATGGCGTTTCGTGTAACCAGACGCGAGGCAGACGACGCCTCCACGCCGGCGTACCAGGCCGCCACGACAGTGCGCAACAGTCCAAAGGCGAAGATCGCAATGGTGATCCCGAGAATCGTCAGGGCAGTGCGGAGTTTGTGGCGAAAGGCGTTCTTAAACAGGAGCTTGAGAATGAGCATGGTTCATGAATCCTTTCTCCAGAAGTCGAATGACCTGTGCCTTTTCCGCGGCGCGCGGATCATGGGTCACCATGATGATGGTCATTCGGGATTCCCGGTTGAGACGGACCATCAACTCCAGAATTTCTTCGGCAGAAACCCGGTCCAGATCACCTGTTGGTTCATCGGCCACCAGAATAGCCGGGTCCGTAACCATCGCCCGGGCAATGGCCACCCGCTGCTGCTCGCCACCGGAAAGCTGACCGGGATAATGGTCCATGCGGTCGGACAGATTGACCAGACGAAGGGCCATTTTCACATGTTCACGTCTTTCCTTTCGAGTGATCTGCGTCAGATGGAGGGGCAGTTCCACGTTTTCAAAGGCTGTCAGAACGGGAATCAGATTGTAGAATTGAAAAATGAAACCCACATGCGTCGCACGCCAGTGGGCGAGTTCCGTCTCGGATAGTTCGGTGATTTCGATGCCACCCACCCGGATGGAGCCACTGTCCACCTTATCAATTCCGGCAATCAGGTTCAGCAGAGTGCTTTTCCCCGAACCCGACGGGCCCATGAGCGCCACAAACTCTCCCTGCTGAATATCAAAGGTGATGTTTTCAAGGACAGGGACGACATGATCCCCGCGGCGGTAGGATTTCTTCAGGTCTCTGATTTCGACAATCGGCGGTTCGTTTTCCATCTATCAATCTATGGGATTCAAAGGGTTTCACTATCCCCTTACTTCTCGGCGATTTTGATTTTGGCGCCATTCTTCAACTGATCCGGCTTCATCACCACCCTGTCCCCTGCTTTTGCACCGCTGAGAATTTCGATCATATCGCCGAAGGTCTCCCCGGTAAGGACAACGGTCTCTTTCACATGATCCTCCTGAAGGATGAACAGGGACTGCTGCTTTCCCCGTTTGACTAGGGCCAGATGATGGACGGCAGTCCGTCTCCGTTGCTCCGCCTCTTTCACCGGCCGTGAGAGAAATGCCACTTTTGCACTCATTTCCGGCAGAATCCGGGGATCCGGTTGGAGAAAGCGAATCTTGACCATAACGCTAGCCTTGCTCCGGTCAGCCGTGGGCACGATCATATGGACGACACCTTCGAAACGGGTATCAGGAATGGCATCCAGCTGAATTTCACAGGGTTGGCCGGACTTGATCAGACCCAGATTGGATTCGGACACATCCGCCTCAACCTGCAGGGAGTGCATGTCGGCAATGGTCACTACGGCCGCTTTGGCATTGGTAGCCGCGCCGAGAGGGGTTACGATATCGCCGATATCGGCGTTTTTTGTCAGCACCACAGCGTCGAAGGGGGCCCGGATCAGGGAATAATCGAGGGCCACCGTTGCACCCCTGAGGACGGCTGTGCTGGCCCCGATAGCGGCTTTCGCCGCGGCAACAGCGGCCTGTGCACGCTTATAGCGTGCTTCGGCGTTGTCATATTCGGATTTTGAAACAATTTGGCGTTCCAGCAAACGTTTATTCCGGCCATAGGTCAAAGTGGCAATGATCAACTCCGCCTTGGCCTCCGCCAGGTTGGCCTCGGCGACCTTCCTGTTGGCCAAAGCCTGATCGCGCGATGCCAGGGTATCGTCGTTTTCCAGGCGGGCAATGATCTGCCCTTGCTTGATCTGATTGCCCTCTTCCACCATCAGGGAAACGAGCCTCCCGGTAATCTTAGAAGCTACAGCCGCCTTGCGCTGGGGCACCACATAACCGCTGGCATTGAGCAGCGTGAATGTCTGAGAGGGATAGACTTGTGAGACCGTCACCACCTGCACCGATGCGGAGGGGCTGATCACACCCCCGGCATACAGGCCAGACAGGGCCAGGAGTATCGCTGCTCCACCCCAGTATAACCCCTTTCTCCACCGTGTTCGCGGCAGCGTTTTGGCAGATCGGTCAATCTTCAGTTTTGAAAGGTCTTCATCAGCCATGGATTCAATCTTTTTCTGAAAAAATCTAGAAGGATGGCAATGATTCTCAATGATTATGCCTGATTTGTCAACTAAATATAATAAAAACCCCTTCATCAACCAAAGCATCAAGAATATTAAAAAAAATCTTGACAAATCCCATTTCATCCATTATTTAGCACCACTTTATTGAAATACCTGTTTATGGAGAATCCCCCATCTGGTATAAGACATCCAAATGAGGGATTTTTTATTTTTTGAAGCAAAAGGAAAGGCACGATGAAAAGCGACATCCAGAAAGTCAGAAACATCGGTATCAGCGCCCACATCGACTCGGGCAAGACGACACTGACCGAACGAATTCTTTTTTACACCAAGCGGATCCACGCCATTCACGAGGTCAAGGGGAAAGACGGTGTCGGCGCTACCATGGACTCCATGGAACTCGAAAAGGAACGTGGCATCACCATTGCCTCCGCGGCGACTTTCTGCGAGTGGAATGGCTATGAAATCAATATCATCGATACCCCCGGCCATGTAGATTTCACGATCGAAGTGGAGCGTTCGCTCCGCGTGCTCGACGGCGCCATCCTGGTACTCTGCGCTGTTGGTGGTGTGCAGTCCCAGTCCATTACCGTAGATCAGCAGATGAAACGGTACAAGGTGCCCTGTATCGCCTTTATCAACAAATGCGACCGCAGCGGTGCCGATCCTTTCCGTGTAATTGCACAGCTCCGGTCAAAACTGGGGCACAATGCCGTGGCCATGCAGATTCCCATCGGCCTGGAAATCGATTCGCTTGGTATCGTGGACCTGGTTGCCATGAAAGCCCTCTATTTTGACGGGGATAAAGGGGAAGTCGTCCGGACGGAAGAGATTCCGGAAAATCTCCTGGCCGAGGCAAAAACAAAACGGGAAGAACTCATTGACGCCGCCTCCATGTTTTCAGACGAATTGACGGAAGCCATCCTCGAAGAGAGGAATATTCCGGAAGATCTCATCCTCACTGCCGTCCGCAGGGGAGCACTGAAGCGGGAACTGACCCCCGTTTTCATGGGATCAGCTTATAAAAACAAGGGGGTTCAGCCCCTTCTCGATGCAGTCAACCGACTGCTCCCCTGCCCCGCCGACGTACAGAACGAGGCACTGGACCGAGACAATAACGAGGCGCCGGTCATTCTCTCCTGTGACCCCGGTAAACCCATCGTGGCTTTGGCCTTCAAATTGGAAGACGGCCCTTACGGTCAGCTCACGTACATCCGCGTATATCAAGGTGATGTAGCGCGGGGAGTGACGATCATTAATGCCAGAAGTGGGAAAAAGGTCAAGGTCGGCCGGGTTGTGCGCATGCACGCCGATCAGATGGAAGATATCGACGCCATTTCAACGGGTTACATTGCCGCCCTATTCGGTATCGAGTGTGCGTCCGGTGATACCTTTATATCCCCCGGGATTAATCTGAACATGACCTCCATGTTCGTGCCGGAACCGGTCATCTCGCTGGCCATCGTCCCGAAGGATAATAAATCCCAGATTAACATGTCCAAGGCCCTGAACCGTTTCACCAAGGAAGATCCTACTTTCCGGACCTATGTGGACAACGAAACGGGTGACACAATTATCGAAGGGATGGGCGAACTCCATCTGGATGTCTATGTAGAGCGGATGAAACGGGAGTACGGCGCTGAAGTGTCAACCGGGAATCCCCGCGTCGCCTACCGGGAAACGATCACCCAGCGGGCAGAATTTAACTATACCCATAAGAAACAAACGGGCGGCTCTGGACAATACGGGCGGGTAGCCGGATATGTGGAACCGGTCGCGGATGCCGATTTTGTCTTCGAAAATGAAGTGAAGGGAGGAACCATCCCCACTCAATATATTTCCGCTGTAGAAAAGGGTTTCCGGCAGTGCCTAGCCAAAGGTCCCAAAATGGAGTTTCCCGTCACGGGTATCCGGGTGGTCATCAACGACGGTGCCTCCCACGCGGTCGATTCCTCTGACATGGCCTTCCAAGCCACCGCACGGGGTGCCTTCAAGGAGGGATATCTCAAGGCCAAGCCAGTGATTCACGAACCCATCATGAAGGTGGTTGTGGAAACCCCCACGGAATTTCAGGGAGCGGTCATGGGTCTTCTGAACCAGCGCCGGGGCATGATCGTTGGCGCCCAGGACGAAGGGCCCATGTGTGTCGTGGAAGCACAGGTGCCACTGGCGGAAATGTTTGGATTTTCGACGGTTTTAAGGTCATCAACCCAGGGCAAGGCCCAGTTCACTATGGAATTCGCCCTTTACCGGCAGGTGCCGCAATCCATCGCGGAAAAGATTGCCGAGGAAGTGGCCCAACGTAAGAAGAGTGCGGCTTAAAATGCTCACGACGAATAACGAGAAACGATGCAACCCGTATTATTGCGTAAACGAACCGCAACGATCATCACTTTAAAGGACAGGAATATGACCATGTTCAAGAAAGACCTGATTCTCCGCAACCCCCTCAGACGGATGGGTTCCGAGACAGACGATGTGATTCAGGAAGGTGGCTTCGGTGCCGTTTTGGCTCATGCGGGTGTTGGTAAAACGGCGCTTCTGGTGCAACTGGCCCTCAATGCAATGCTGAGAAACAGAAATGTCCTCCACATCAGTCTGCATGATCCCGTCAACAAGGTTAACCTCTGGTACCAGGAGCTTTTTCATCATCTCGCGACAGAGGCCCAGGTACAGCAGATCAAACAACTCTGGGAGGACGTCCTGCCGCACCGGTTTATCCTGACCTTCAAGGTGGAGGGATTCAGTGTACCCAGGCTGGAAGAACGGCTGACGGATCTGATGGCACAGGATATCTTTCATCCTCAGATGATCATCATCGACGGATTGCGATTTGACGAATCAGGACGACAGCCCTTTTGCGACCTGAAGATGCTGGCAAAAAAACAGGCGATGCGCGTCTGGTTTACCGTTCACACCCACCGTCACGAACAACCCGGTCCCGACGGGTTGCCCTTGCAACTGCTGCACGTTGCCGATCTTTTTGATGTGGCACTGGAACTCCAACCCAAGGGCTCCGAAATCCATATCAGGCCATTGAAAGGGGTAACGCCGGCTGCCGGTGATGCTCCCCTGCTTCTGGATCCGTCGACGATGCTGATCAGAGACAACGGGTGAAAGCACTTTTTAGTTCTGCAAATCCTTTGTTGTCCAATCATGCTCTTTCGTTCATCAGATTTTGAATAGTAAATCCAGGCGGGCTCTATCATCTTCCTTGCCTTGATCCGGCATCATGCCCGGTATCGTATCTCTAAAGACAAAATATTCACAGAAGTTGCTGCGATCCTTCTCCAGGACTCTTTCTGCCTGTGTTTCCCGGCACTGGTTGTAGGAACCCGGATCATAGAACTGACAGTTCAGACAGCCATGAAGATCGGCCCGGCAGAAAGGACAAAACTCTCTTCTTCCCACCTTTTCATCGATAACCATTTCTTTTTTGCATCGATGGCATTGCCTCATGTTCCCTACCTTTTTATCTTTTCCGCCAGCCATCTAGGACATGAAAGAGGGTCAGAATCGGATGACGACAAACCATGCGGGGGCCGGCATACCGCATAACCTCCCTGATCCGCTCGCGCAGATGCGGCTTGTAACAATGCACCGTACATCTGGCGCAGGTCGGTTTATCTTCCCGGAAAAAACATTTTTCAAGACGCTTGAAGGCATACTCCTGAAATTCAAGGCAGCCGGGGCAAATATCATCTTGGGTCCCATGCAGATCCCGACAATAGATACGGATCATTGCCGTGAGCGTATCTATTTCCCTTGCGATTCTCAATCCATGTCCCTCTCCGCCGGGTCCATGCAAAGCATTTCCCACTCATTCAAATTACGGGGTGACTTCGGATCTTCAAGGCAATCCCATTCGTACCACCCAGTCTCACGCTTGTAAACCGCACCGGCAGCGCTATCGGCAGTTTCATAGTTGTTCAACCAGATGCCACCGACACATAACTTGAAAGTACCGGGACTTGCTTCATCAGCCCTAATAGAAAATGTACCTACTTTTGATCGGTAAATGTAAGCCATGATTTCCCACTATGAATAATAATTTTTTGCCAAAACCTTTATACTCAGTAAGCAATAGGGAGTGCGTATTCATTCAAATGATCCTTATAATGAAATTTAAAAACACCAAAATGATTTACCGGATGCCCATCATACCTGATGAAATCTGAGTTGAAAAGAAGTAAATAAAGTTGAGAAGTTGGCGTAATTAGAAAATGATAAAGATACATGGAGCAGCCATTTTATATGAGGATTGATTCTATCTTAATGTTAATATAGACATTATATTATTACCGCTGATAATTCAAAAAAAGGGGCCTGATTTGCTCGCATGGTTCATAACCTGCTTTCAGAGACGCATAAATTCAAGATATCAGGAGATTTTATTTTATCTATTTGTAATCATTAGTTTATTTTATTGCTTAAATTTTGCGCATTACGTTAATACATCGCATCAATTGATGACTTATGGAAGCTATAAACAAGCCTATCAACAATCTTGTCAACCCATCTGTGGATTTCATCCCTAAGCTCTTGTATAAAGGATTAAATCCCTCCTTAGCAAAAAACGCCCGGCTAACGATTATCTGACTCGAGAGTTTTATCCTTTCAGTTCTTCACCAGAACATATTCTCACAGATACCAAGATGAAGACATCCTGTTTTTCATTGAGAACTTTTCAAGAATGTGTGTATCATATCATCGTAAGACCCCGTGAAAGGATAAAAACAATCGCAACGTGAAAGATTTTCCGGTCCTGCTGCTGCACAATCTGGATCCTGCCTGGCCCTCAGGGGACAGGGAGATCGCCGTCCATGAAGCTGACCGGCTCGCATCGGCCCTATACGAAATCGGCCATCGGGTGACGACAGTCACCGTTTGTGATGCCGATTTAGCCGCCCACCTAAAAAACTATGATCCCGGTGAATGGATCGTTTTCAACTGGTGCGAGGAGCTGCCCGGTATCCCGCACAGCGATGCGCTCGTGGCGGAGGTCCTCGAGACCCTGGGCTTTACCTACACAGGCTCGACAGCGGATGTTCTCAAGCTGAGCTGGGAAAAAGCCGATGTGAAGCGATTACTGGAAAAGCATAACTTACCCACGCCCTCATGGCGCATCTGTGACGTCGCCGAACCCGGCGACTGGCATTGCTACCCTGCCATCGTGAAGCCGGCGCATGAACATTGCAGTCTCGGCGTGACCACGGGTGCTGTCGTCCGGAACCGTGATGAATTGAACCTCCGGCTCGCCTACGTTCTTGATGAATTCAAACAGCCTGCTCTGATAGAGGACTTTATCGACGGTCGGGAATTTCATGTCTCGTTGTGGGGCAACGGTGACGTGCAGATGCTGCCGCCGGCTGAAATGGATTTCAGCCGCTTTAACGATATCCGGGACCGGTTGTGCACTTATGATGCCAAGTTCTGTCCCGGATCCCTGCACTATGAAGAAATTCAACTGCGATTGCCGGCTCCACTGAGTGAATCGGAATATGATCTGTTGACGCGCACTGCCCGGGCAGCTTATAATACGCATTGTTGCCGCGACTTCGCCCGCATCGATATCCGATTACGGGATGGTATCTTCTATATTCTTGACATCAATCCCAACCCCGATATCAGCTCAGATGCCAGCATGGCCTGTGTCGCGGAGGCAGCCGGTTTTTCCTTCGGCGCCATGGGCAGTCACCTGATCCATCTGGCTGCGGCTCGTCATCCTGTATTTGGAAAACAGCTTGATCGCAATAAAACTCTTGACAACCTGCCCCGATCTATTAAATTGTAGTTTCATTTTATGAAAAGGAGAAACGGATATGCCCACTTACGATTATCAATGCCAGGCCTGCAATCGTAAATTTTCACTGACCCAGAGCATTACTGAACACGATAAGGCGAAGGTCAATTGCCCGAAATGCAAAAGTAAGAAGGTCAAACAGCAGATCTCCATTTTTATAACCAAGACCAGCAGGAAAAGTTAGTCTTCAACCATTCTGAGAGTGGATTTCGAAAAATTATCGAAATATCCATGCATCCAGCTATTCCATATTATATCTGAAGCAGGTTCTATTTCAGTCCATCCAGGAAATGGTCCAGTGTCACGATCATCTCATCATAACGGGGATTGTAGGTAAGCCGGCGCAGTGTATACTGCTTCAGATTCTCCTCGGTAATTTCACCCTGCCAGACATTCGGATCATAAAGGCAGACCCTCCTTTTTTCCTGGTTATCCTGGTAATGCAGGCAGTACTTATAGCCCCCATCCTTGCCATAATGAGGATCATCGGGCGGAATGAGGATCGAGATATGGGCGAAATTGAGAATCCGTTTTTCCGGGAAAAAGCTGTTTTTATATAGAATCCGACCGTTTCCTTCCCCCAGGCTTTTCTCATTCCCTTTACCATAAAGAATCAGCACACTCTGCTCTGACTCGATGTAGCTCTTGAAAACCTCTAGCATCTTTTCCGTATCCACCGATATATCATCAACGCTCAATACGGTAAAAACCGGTATATTCAAACGTTTTCCTGCTGCCAAATCAGAATCAATTTCACGGGTCAAATGATAAAGCTGAGCGCCTGCGTTGACGGTGAAGGATTCATATTTCGCGTAATCCTTGTCATCCCCTTCATTTCCAAGCCAATCCCTGAAGCCCTTTAAAAAGTCCGCCATAAATGCCCAGGGGCTTTTGATACCCACTGCCGGCGCAAACAAAATGAGACCTCTGATCTCCGGATCTCTCAGAGCCTCCCGGATACACAGCGTTCCGCCCGTTGAAAACCCGCCCATATAGAGTTTCTCGACCTGAAGCTTCATCTGATAGATGCCGTATTCGGTTGCCCGGATCCACTCCTGATAGGTCACCTGTAAGAGGTCGCCGGGAACGGTTCCGTGACCGGGCAGCAGGATGGACCGGACCAGAAAACCCCGGGACTGGAAATGCCTGGCAACGGCTTTCATAAGGTAGGGCGAGTCCGACAAACCGTGAATCAGCAGGACCCCTCTCTCGTACCGGCCATTTCCATTTCGGGGATAATTGCTTTCATCGGGTTTCAGCTCGAAGGGAATATTGGCAGCCAGAATAACAGCTCTGTTGGATTCATTGATATCTACCCGCGTCTTTTCGATCATCTGTCCGGTTTTCCGGACATACTCATCAAAAGGCACGTCATTGCCGAAGGAGAACCGAGTATTGAGGCCAGACTCCTGAAGCCGCGGGGGGAGCGTTGCGCAGCCGGAGATCAAACCGCTCAGGACGAAAAAGATTGTGAATAATCCAAGGACCCTTTGACTCATTTGATTCCTGTTTCTGATGAATTTGATGTCACAAGATACTTGAATGAATGGATAAAATCAATGATCCTTTCAGAAAAATATCCATCGCCCCTGTCTCCGCAGAAGGTCATCAAGACATGGCTTTTAAAAAAGGCTTATGCTATTCTCATTTTCTCAATCATCATCCTTGGCATAGAAACAGCGGGGTTAAGTGGTCATGAAGGCGATGATACTCAAGCGCGTTTCCTCTTTCCGGGAGAACTCAAACCCGCTGGAAATGGTGGATCTGCCTGATCCATTGCCCGGGAACGGAGATATCCTCATCAGGGTTGCCGCCTGCGGGGTCTGTCACACCGAGTTGGATGAAATTGAGGGACGGATGCCGCCGCCCGGATTTCCCATTATCCCAGGCCATCAGGTCGTTGGCTTTGTTGAAAAGATTGGCAGAAATGCAAAAATATTTAGAACGGGCGATCGGGTCGGCATCGGCTGGATTTATTTCGCCTGCGGCGCCTGCAGCTTCTGCCGGGCAGGCAATGAGAACCTCTGTCAAAAATTCATGGCCACCGGGCGCGATGCCAATGGGGGTTATGCCGAATACATGACCGTTCCGGAAGGTTTCGCCTATCCAATTCCCGACGAGTTTTCCGACATGGAGGCGGCCCCTCTCTTGTGCGCGGGTGCGATTGGCTACCGATCCCTGCGATTAACCGGGATAAGAAACGGCCAGAACCTGGGACTCACCGGATTCGGCGCATCGGCACATCTTGTCCTGAAGATGGTCCGGCACTGCTATCCGGACACGAATGTCTTCGTCTTTGCCAGAAGTAAAAAAGAGCAGAGCTTCGCCAGGGAACTTGGCGCCGTCTGGACGGGGAATACGACAGACCCAGTACCGGAAAAACTTCATGGCATTATCGATACCACCCCCGTTTGGAAGCCGGTCGTCGAAGCCCTGAAAAGGCTGGAAAGCGGGGGACGACTTGTCATTAACGCCATTCGCAAAGAGGAGATCGATAAGGAAACCCTTTTAGAACTGGACTATCCAATGCATCTCTGGCTCGAGAAAGAAATCAAAAGTGTGGCCAATGTGACCAGAAGAGATATTCAAGAGTTTCTGCAACTGGCGGCCGAAATCCCCATAAAACCTCACATCCAGGAATTTCCCCTGGAAGAGGCCAATCGAGCCTTGACCGAACTGAAAAGAGGAACCATCCGTGGGGCGAAAGTATTGAGAATCAGGTGAGTTATGGCGGGATTACGACGTTATACCGGCAATCGGCTGGAAATCCTCGCCGGCCAGCTGGCTGAACTGATCAGGCATCCCCTATCCTCACCCCTGAACAAGGAAATCATCCTCGTGCAAAGCAGGGGAATGGAGCGCTGGCTCTCCATGGAACTGGCCCGACATCAGGGTATCTGCGCCAATATCCGGTTTCCCTTTCCCAACGCCTTCCTGCATGAGATATTCAGTGCTATTCTCCCGGAATATCGTGAGGCACCAGATTACGATTCGGAAGTCATGGCATGGCGGATCATGATTTTGCTCCCCTCCTGTATCCAGAATCCGGCATTTGAAAACATTAGAAACTACTTGAAGGATGATCAGGAAGATATCAAATTATATCAGCTTTCATACCGTATTGCCGATCTTTTTGATCAGTATCTGATTTTCCGTCCGGACATGATCCTGGCCTGGGAGGCGGACCCAACCGGCCATGGTGAGGAAACCTGGCAGGCTGAACTCTGGCGTACACTGGCAGAGAAAGAAAAAAGACTGCATCCCCCAGCTCTCCGGAGGATGTTTCTTGAAAAGATGGCTCAACGCTTCTCATCAGCAACCCGCCTGCCGGAGCGGATTTCCGTTTTTGGCATCTCCTGGCTCCCGCATTTTCACGCCGAGATCCTTTATGAAATATCGAGACATATCGATGTAAACCTGTTCCTTATGAACCCCTGCCGGGAGTTCTGGACAGATATCCGCTCAGACCGCGAAATGGGAAGAACCGTAGAAAAAATCAGAGAGGCGACCGGTGGGAAAGTCCTGTCCGAAGACGCCCTGCACCTCGAAAAGGGCAACAGCCTGCTGGCCTCTCTAGGAACACAGGGGCGCGATTTTTTCAGACTGATCATGGACCTGCCCGGCGAGGAATGCGATGTCTTTGCTGAACCCGGAGAAGAAACACTTCTGCAGTCCATTCAATCCGACATTCTAAACCTCCGGGATAGAGGACGGAATGGCCGGGATAAAACCGTCATGAGCCCCGGTGACCGATCCATCCAGATTCATTCCTGTCACAGCCCCCTGCGGGAGGTGGAAGTGCTTTACGACCAGATTCTGGCCCTGTTTGAGGACGACCCGAAACTTTTGCCCAGAGATATTCTGATTATGGCGCCGGATATCGAAACGTATGCCCCGCTGGTTCAGGCTGTCTTTGAAACATCACCGGGAGGATCAGGCATCAAACCGGATGACCATCGGATTCCCTTCACCATTGCCGACCGGAGCCTGAGAAAGGATAGTTTCATCATCGATACGTTTCTGGACCTGCTTGAACTTTCCGGTAGCCGTTTCGAGGCATCATCCGTGCTTTCTCTGCTCGACATCTCCCCGGTCAAAAAGAAATTCAACTTGTCGGAAGACGACATGGAACGGATCCGGCACTGGATCATGGACACCCGGATCAAATGGGGAATCGATGAGGAAAATCGCCGCCAGACAGGGCTTCCCGCATTTGCGGAAAACACCTGGAAGGCTGGCTTGGAAAGGCTTCTGTTGGGTTATGCACTGCCTGGAAATCAGGAGCGGCTATTCAACGGCATTCTGCCCTATGACCCCATTGAAGGCCATGATGCCCAGACGCTTGGCCGTCTTTCAGAATATCTGGACCTCCTCTTTACTCAGGTTGCGGCTCTCGGTCAACCCAAGAAACTCAATGAATGGGTTCCCCTGCTGATGTCCTTGCTTGATCAGTTTTTCCTGGCCGATGAAGAAACGGAAAAAGACCTGCAGGCGATTCGCCAACCTATTCAGAACCTGATGAGAATCTATGATCTATCCGGTTTTGAAGAAAAGGTGAACATCAGCGTCATCAAGTTGTTCCTGCGGCAATGCTTTGAAAAGCAGGGTTTTGGCCTCGGTTTCATCAGCGGCGGAATCACCTGCTGTGCCATGCTTCCCATGCGCAGCATTCCCTTCAAAGTGATCTGCCTGCTGGGGATGAATCTTGACGCCTACCCCCGCCAGTCAAGGACATTGGGTTTCGATCTCATGGCCCGTCATCCAAAACCGGGAGATCCTTCGCGCCGCAATGACGACCGTTACCTCTTTCTGGAAGCCCTGCTCTCAACAAGACAGAGATTGATCATCAGCTATATGGGACAGGACATGGCGGATAACAGCCTGATTCCTCCCTCCGTTCTGGTCTCGGAACTGCTCGATTATATCGAACAGGGCTTTGAACTTCCGGGCCATCAGACTGCAGAGGATCTGGTGTCGGTCCATCGTCTGCAGGCCTTTCACCCGGCTTACTTTACGGAAAAATCAAGATTGTTCAGCTATTCAGAAGAAAACTGCAAAGCCGCCAGGCGTCTTCAGGAAAGCCGTCATGAAATCCCGGCATTCATAGAGTCGTCTTTATCCCATCCCACAGAAGCGTGGAAAGAAATTGCCATAGCCGATTTAATTCATTTCTTCAGACACCCCAGCCGCTATTTTCTGGAAAAACGTCTTGCCGTAACGCTCACGGAGAATGATGAGATTCTTGAAGACCGCGAAGGGTTCGATGTCAAGGGCCTTGAAAAATACGATCTGGAACAGCGTCTTGCGGAAAAAGCGCTCGCCGGACAAGATCTGGAGGCCCTTTTCCCCGTGTTTCGTGCTTCCGGTCGGCTGCCGCACGGCAACATGGGTGCCTGCCACTACGAAAACATGATCCAAGAGGCAGGAGATTTCATCGACAAGATTTACCCCTATCTTGCCGGTGAGCAGTTTCTGCCCATCGATGTTCATCAGGACATCGCCGGATTTCAGATCAACGGACGCATAGACCATTTGTACCGGAACGGATTGCTTCACTACCGTTATGCTGGCCTGAAAGCCAAGGATTATCTGCAATTGTGGATCAACCATCTGGTGCTGAACCTTCGGGTGGAGAGGGATTATCCCGATCAGAGCACCCTGGTCGGCCGTGACCGGGCATGGCATTTCGTGCCCGTCGAAAATGCTGAATCAATCTTTGAACAATTACTGAACATCTATTGGAAAGGATTATCGAAACCTATTAAGTTCTTTCCGGAAACATCGTGGTGTTATGCCGAGCAGATCATCAAAAAGGGAAAGTCCCAGGAAGAGGCGATTCGTGCGGCCGGGAGGGTCTGGTCTATCAGCGATTACGGACATGGCGAATCCGATGATCGTTATTATCAGCGCTGCTTTGGCGACATGGATCCCCTGGATGACGAATTTAAACAGTTGTCGGTCATGATTCTTGAACCGATTTTCAGGCACACGACAGAGGTATAGATCAATCCCACAGGAACTAATGATTCCCTTTGATCTTCTGAACAGCCCCCTGAAGGGCATCCACCTGATTGAAGCCAGCGCCGGTACAGGAAAGACCCATACAATTGCCGGTCTCTATGTCCGTCTGATCCTTGAAGAAGCCATTCCCGTCAGGGAAATTCTGGTGGTCACCTTTACCCTGGCGGCCACCGCGGAGCTGCAAGACCGCATCCGCCGGAAACTCCGGAATGCGCTCGATGCTTTTTCAAGGGGATCCAGCGATGACCCCTTCCTGCAGGCCCTGATCAAAAACTATCCGAACGCCATTGCGCAAAAGGTTGTCATGGGGCATCTGCATGCAGCCATCCGGGATTTCGATGAAGCGGCCATCTTCACCATTCATGGCTTCTGTCAGCGGATGCTCCATGAGAATGCTTTCGAAAGCGGCGCTCTCTTTGATACGGAACTGGTGACCGATCAGCAGAAACTGATAGAAGAAATCGTTCAGGATTTCTGGCGGACCCATTTTTATGATGCCCTTCCTGAATTTGTCTGGTATGCCTTCCGTAAAGGTTGCGATCTCTCTTCGTTCCTGGCATTAACAAAAAATTCCATTTCAAATCCTGATATCCGGATCATTCCCGAAAATGAATCCCCTACCCTGGAAAAAATCAGGCAGTGTCTTATGATTTTTCAACAAGCTTTTGATGACCTTAAGAAATTATGGCCGGAAGCGCGTGAAAACATCCGGGAAAAACTTCACGACCCGGCTCTTAAGGCTAATGTATACGGTGAGAAGGCCGACCGTCTCGTCGAGAAGATGGATCATTGGATGGTTTCAAGAACCCCCCATTTTCTGCTCTTTGACGGTTTTGAAAAAATGACAGCCGGAAGACTAGCCGCCACTGCCCGGAAAAACACCCGCCCGCCGGAGCATCCCGTGTTTCAGATCTGCCAGAGTGTCATGGAAAAAGCCGAGGCCTTGCAAAGAGAACTCGATCGTTACCTGCTGTTTCTGAAAAGGGATCTCATCAGGACCGTGAGGAGCGAACTGCCGCTCCGCAAGCAAAAACGGAATGTCATGTTTTTTGATGATCTGCTGCTAAGGCTCCGAGATGCCCTCCAGAACGAAAGTGGAAGCGCGCTGACCAGCGCCATCCGCGAAAAATTCAAAGCCGCGTTGATTGATGAATTTCAGGATACTGATCCCATTCAGTATGCTATTTTCCACGCGATCTTCGGCCAGGAAGACCCTATTCTTTATCTGATCGGTGATCCCAAGCAGGCAATCTACAGTTTCCGGGGGGCGGATATCTTTGCTTACATCAAAGCGGCATCCCGTGCGGACAAGCGTTACCATCTCGATAAAAGCTGGCGGTCGGAGCCAGATCTTGTCAAGGCCGTTAACCTTCTTTTTGGCTATTCTCATAACCCCTTTGTCTATGATGAGATTTCCTTTCGCCCGACGGAAGCAGCCGAGATCGAAGATCGGGTTTACCTGACGATTGATGGAAAAAAAGAAGCCCCCCTGCAATGGTGGTTTATCCCTGCCAACCTGTTCTCAAAGGGAGACAAGCCGCTACCCAAAAGCCTCGCGCAGCAAATGATCACCGGCGCTGTGGCTGCTGAAATTTCACAGCTTATCCGACAGGGGAGGGAAAATCGGGCTGTCATCGGTAAAAAACCCCTGCAGGAGGGGGATATCGCTGTCCTGGTCAGAACGAACCGGGAAGCCCGCCTGATTCAGCAGGCTTTACAATCCGTTCAAATTTCCAGTGTCCTCTCCAGTGAAGAGAATATTTTCGACTCCCCTGAAGCACTGGAATTGGAACAGCTTTTACAGGGCATCACTTCCCCGGGTAACGAGAGCCTCGTGCGCGGTGCGCTGATCATGGACATGCTGGGAGCCAGCAGAGAGTTACTGGATCAGTGGATGAACGATGAGCCTACCTGGAACGCACGGCTGGATGCTTTTCGACTCTATCATGATCTCTGGGAGACCAGGGGATTTATAAGGATGTTCCGCACACTAATGGTCAGAGAAGGCGTCAAAATCCGCCTGCTATCTTTTCCGGACGGTGAACGCCGTTTGACCAACCTGCTTCATCTGTCAGAAATCCTTCACCATGAATCCATTGCGCAGCAACTGGACATGCGACAGCTTTTAAAATGGCTTTCAGGACAGAGAAATGCCGACACACGGGACCTTCATGACGAACATCTGCTCCGTCTGGAGAGTGACGCCAGTGCCGTGAAGATTCTGACCATCCATAAGAGTAAAGGACTCGAATACCCCGTCGTTTTCTGTCCTTTCTCCTGGGAAAAATCAAAGATTGAAGGTGAAGCATTCCATTTTCACAATGAAGCCCCTGACTATGAGCCGATCTTTGATCTTGGTTCTGCCGACAAAGAAGTCCACAAGCTGCTTGCTGAAAGAGAACGCCTTGCCGAAAACTGCCGTCTTCTCTACGTCGCCCTGACCCGAGCAAAGCACCGTTGCTATTTTATCTGGGGAAGACTCAATGAGACGGGCAGTTCTGCCCCGGTCTACCTTTTCCACCGGAATCATGCGGCCGACAGCCTGAAGACGGCGGGAAATATGGTCGAGGATTTAGAGGACCGGTTTAAAAAGCTATCGGATCAGGATATGCAGGAGGATCTGGAACGGCTCGAAAAAAAGGCCGGAGGGGTCATCAGGCTTCAGAGGATACCCTTATCAACGGCGCAACCGCTTTCCCCCCGTCCTGGTCAATCAAAAATCCTGACCTGCCGGGAATTTAAAGGGAAAATAGACCTTTCCTGGAAGGTGGCCAGCTTTTCCCTGCTGGTCTCCGGCCAGTCCCACATGGCGGATCTGCCTGACTATGACAGGATCATCACATCTCCCGCCCTTCCGCGCGAGGCCGGTGAGGGAAGTGAGGAAGCAATGTCCGTCGATATTAATGCCTTTCCCGGCGGAACGAAGGCAGGCATATTGTTTCATGATATTCTGGAGCATTTCGATTTCACGGAAACAAAGACCGATGTCATCCGTAAGCTTGTGAGCACCAAGCTTCAGACTTACGGATTTGATGGGCAATGGGCAGAGACGTTAACCCGGACACTCTACAAACTGATCCGTCTCCCCCTTGTCATGCCTGAGGAATCAGGAATCCGTCATTCCCGACCACTGACGCTTTCCATGATTCCGCAAGCCGAACGTCTCACCGAACTGAAATTTTATTTTCCTCTGCAAAAAATCTCCAGTGAGAAAATGAATGAAATTTTTGGCGGAAATAGCCGATGGGAAAAAGCAGAGCGCCTGCAATTCAGTCCCACTCAGGGCTTTATGCATGGTTTTATCGATCTGATTTTCCGGTATGAGGGACGTTTTTACCTGGTCGACTGGAAATCCAATCTCCTCGGTCCACGGGTAACAGACTATCATCAGGCAACCCTTATGAAAGCCATGACGGAGAATTTTTATTTTCTTCAATATCACCTCTATCTTATCGCCCTGCATCGCTATTTGATGCTACGGTTGCCAGATTATCGCTACGAAACACATTTCGGCGGCGTTTTTTATCTCTTTTTGAGGGGGATGGACCCGGAATACGGGCCTGAATTTGGCGTTTACAAGGATCGGCCCCGGGAAACCTTGATCCATACCTTAAATGACGATCTGATCAAAATAGAACGGTAAAAGAAGTCAACGTTTTTTTGTTGTATTTTCTATCAAAGTCTGCAACATTTTATCAAAAGAGGGGGAGGGAATGATGGGAGAAATTGTGCATACATCGCGAATCCGGATTGTCCGGGAAAATGGTCCGACACGGCGGGCCATGATCGAAGGATTTGATGAGCCTGTTTACTACGGGGTTCATGGCGGTATCAAAAGATTTTACAAAGTGGAACCTGAAAAGGAACACGCCGCTACGCTGGACCATATCGTGGCGGCCACCGCGGCCTGAATGATGGGAACACTGGCCACGGTGCTGGCCGGAAAAAAAATCTCCTCATCGGAAAAACGTTACCGGGCGGAGGTGGAGGGCGATATTGAAAACGTTAATAACATCTTAAAAATCACTAAAATTCGTGTCAAGTATTACCTGAAAGTGTCTCCGGAAAAGGTTGAAGAGGCCCGCGAGGCCTTCTCCTCTTACCTGGTGAGATGCCCTGCGGCCCAGAGCGTAATCGGTTGTATTCATATTCAGGATGATTTGATCATCGAGGAAGCGGATTAAAATCATCTGGGATATCCATTCAAAAACATCCATCATGACAGACGAAACATGACATGCCCATGATTGCAGGCAGGAAAATACGTAAACAACCAGAAGCCGGACGCAAAGTAGCACAGGCAGAAATTTCCTTGCGGGAAAGTGAAGAAAAATATCGCCGGATGCTCGATAGCATCGATGACGGCTATTACGAAGTGGACCTTGCCGGCAACTTCACCTTTTTCAATGATTTCCTCCCGAAGTTTATGGGATACTCTCCAGAAGAGCTGATGGGCATCAACTACCGGATTCTGATGGATGACACCCAAACAGAAAAAGTGTTTCAGGTTTTCAATCAGGTCTACCGGACGGGCGTTTCGGCAAGGCTCGTGGAATGGGAAAACATCACAAAGAACGGCCAGCCTGTTTATGTCCAGTCCTCTATATTCTTGATCAGGGATAAAAAAGGGAAACCAATTGGATTTCGTGGACTTACACGTGATATTACGGAACAGAAAAAGGCAAAAGAACGATTCAGCGAAAGTGAAGAAAAATACCGGACCCTGATGGAGAACTTGAATGATGTGATCTTTACGCTGGATGCACAGGGCTGTTTTTCATATGTCAGCTCGGTTGTAGAGCGTCTCGTCGGCTTTAAACCGGAGGAAATGATCGGACAGTCGTTTTCCAAATTTGTCCCCCCGGAGGATGTCCCTGCCCTGCACGAGCAGTTTAAACAAATCCTGGACGGAAATATAAAAACCAGTGAATTTCAGCTATTAACCAAGGATGGCCGGACGCTTTATACGCGTGCGTCAGGCCGCACGCTGCATAAAAAAGGAGAACAACCGACAGGCTTTGCCGGAATTCTGACAGATATTACGGAACAAAAGCTGTTGCAGGAGGAACTGCGGGCTCTCGCCATCACCGATCAACTGACGGGGTTATACAATAGACGTGGATTTACCACTCTGGCACAACAACAATTGAAGTCGTCAAACCGGACAAAAATGGGCATGTTACTGTTTTTCTGTGACCTGGACTATATGAAAATCATTAATGATGCTCTGGGTCACGAACAAGGGGATCGGGCTATCATCGATACCGCCGCAATCATGAAAAAGACATTCAGGGAATCTGATATCATCGCCCGAATCGGCGGTGACGAGTTTGCCATCCTCTACATCAATACAACCGGTATTCATCCTGAACTGCTTGTGACACGCTTACAAAAGCAGTTTGATCTTCATAACGCCGAGGAAAATCGTCCATACCAGCTGCACATCAGTATCGGGTTTGCCACCTTCGATCCCGAAAATCCCTGCTCTCTCGATATCCTGATGTCCCGTGCCGATATGGCAATGTACACCCAGAAAAAGCGCACGCGTATTTAATCCAACACCAGGAAGCGTTTATGGCCAAATTAACCATGAAGGAATGGTTATCCCGGATGGAAATGAACCGGCACTTCATGGAAAATGTCAGATCGTTGAGACGCCTGCCTGCTTCAGAAGGCCGCTTCTCCGATTTTCCGGACTGGATCCATCCCAAGTTCCGTCTTGTCCTTGAAAAAAGAGGAATCAGACAGCTTTTCAGCCACCAGGCCGAAGCGATTCAGCTCGTGAGGGATGGCCGTCCTGTGGTGCTGGTGACGCCCACGGCCAGCGGCAAAACCCTGTGCTATAATTTACCCGTGCTCCAGCAGATTCTCGAAGCACCGGAAACACGTGCCCTTTATCTTTTCCCCACAAAAGCCCTCGCTCAGGACCAGATGCATGAAGTGCACGGTCTAATTGATGAACTGCTCACCGATATTAAAACCTTTACCTATGATGGCGATACTCCTGATGATGCCCGCTAGGCCATCCGCAAACAGGGCCATATCGTGGTGACCAACCCCGATATGCTTCATGCAGGCATTCTCCCCCATCACACCAAATGGCAAAAGCTTTTCACAAACCTGAAATATGTGGTGATTGACGAACTGCATGTCTACCGGGGTGTTTTCGGATCTCACTTGACAAACGTCATTCGTCGTCTTGTGCGGGTCTGCCGTTTCTACGGCCAAGATCCGGTTTTCATCTGTTGCTCGGCTACCGTGGCCAATCCCAGAGAGCACGCGGAACGACTGCTGGAAAGACCGGTGGAACTGATCTCCGAGAGCGGTGCACCCTCAGCCGCTAAGACATTCATCCTCTTTAACCCGCCCATTGTGAACCGGGAACTGGGTATCCGGCAATCCGCTCTGACACCGGCCAGAAAACTGGCGGCAGACCTCATTGACAATGATATCCAGACCATCGTTTTTACCACCAGCCGACTGAATGTAGAGGTGTTGACGAAATATCTAAAGGATCAATTCACCAGAGGAAAACCCGTGGATACAAGATTCGTGACCGGGTACCGGGGCGGCTATCTGCCTAACCTGCGGCGTCAGATCGAAGCCGGATTGCGCAATCATGACGTGATGGGAGTGGTCAGCACCAATGCCCTGGAGCTGGGAATCGACATCGGTGATCTGGAAGCCTGTATCATGGTGGGTTATCCCGGTTCCATCGCCAGTACCTGGCAGCAGGCAGGACGGGCGGGACGGCGCATGGGACAGAGCTTCGCCATTCTGATTGCCCGAAGCAGCCCCATGGATCAGTTTATCGTTGAGCATCCGGACTATTTCTTTTCCCGTTCGCCGGAGCATTGCCGCGTTAACCCCGACAATCTCCTCATCCTGCTGCACCATTTGAAGAGTGCAGCTTTCGAACTTCCCTTTGAAAAGGGGGAACGTTTTGGGAAGGAAAATCTAGAGGAACTCCTTGATTATCTTAAAGAAAAAGGAGTCCTGCACCGCGTCGCCGACCGGTGGCATTGGGCGGCAGAAAGTTACCCCGCCGACGAAATCAGCCTCCGGAGCATGAATCCCGACAACGTGGTTGTTATCGACACCTCGGAAACCGGGCATCCTAAAGCCATTGCCGAGGTGGACTGGGACAGCGCTTTTACCACCGTCCATACAGACGCGATCTACATGGTCGAATCCCAGCAGTATCATGTGACTCAACTGGATCTCGACGCGAAGAAAGCCTATGTCCGGAAGGTGGACGTTGACTATTACACGGACGCCATGACGTATACTAACGTCAGGGTAATCGACAGCTTCGAGAAAAAACGCCATCAGGATGCAATCATTGAGCACGGCGAGGTGCAGGTGGTCCGAAAAGTTACAGGTTACAAAAAAATCAAGTTCTATACACTGGAAAATCTCGGATTCGGTGATGTCTTTCTTCCCGAAAAAGACATGCATACCACCAGTTACTGGTTTACCATTCCAAAAGACCGCCTTACACCGTTACCCTATACACAGGCTGAAATCATTGATGGCCTGTCCGGTCTGGCTTACAGCCTGCATCATCTCGCGGCCATCCTGCTCATGGCTGATTTACATGATATCGACCGCTCTATCGGTGATAAAAGCGGCGAATGGTTTGTCCGCCATGGTAAATATTTGCGGACGATCACGACATCGCTGGCGGGTCCATGGATATCAACAGATGACCAGTCCACGACCATGGTTGACGCCTTCGACCCGACGGTTTTTATCTTTGATGCCTATCCCGGGGGTATCGGTTTTGCGGAGCTTTTGTTTGAGGAACACCAACGCCTGTTGTCATCGACACGGCATTTAATCGGGAATTGCCCATGCAGCCATGGCTGTCCGACCTGCGTTGGTCCAACTCTGGAGATAGGATTGTCGGCGAAAGCCGTGGCACTGGCCATTATCGATTTGATTCTATGAGGGCGATATGAAAACATTGAAAACTGGGAAACCCTCTTTTCTGAGATGCAAAATTTCGCGACGCAAAGATCATTTCCAATCGCTTCATAAGTTCTGAATATCCGGACATGAATGTTATAAAAAGACTGCACGGGTTGACTGGTGAAACACAGCAAATGGATAAGACATCCCACGAAAGAGAGATTGCCAATCTCCGCAGGCGGATTGACAGGATCATGTCACGCCGGCCGCAACGGCCGGAACTTTCCGACATCCCACCTCAGCGCCAGGGATTTTCGCTGAAAGATTTGATCTCTGGAGAAGAAACAGACACCTCCCACGGTCCCTGTTTTGTGACCGAAAGTCTCCTGGACAATTCATCCTATCACGGTGATCGACGCATCGAAGCCCTCTCAAAGGTCAACATGGGTGCTGTTTCGATTCTGGCCAATGACAAGTGCCTCAAAGAACGTCAATTAACAGATGGCTTGTTCCTCGACACCGAAACTACCGGACTGACCGGGGGCAGCGGCACCTTGACCTTCCTGATCGGACTGGGCTGGTTTGAAAAAGACGGCTTTGCGACGCGGCAGATCTTCATACGGGATTTCTCTGAAGAACGGGCAGCTCTTTCGCTTCTGGGCGAGTGGGTCGGAAATAAAGGGTTCCTCATCACTTTCAACGGCAAAAGTTTCGATGTGGGGCTCTTATCGACACGATTTATCATGAATCGCCTTCACAACCCCCTGAACGACATGCCCCATCTCGACCTGCTTTACCCCACACGTCGCCTGATCGGACATCGCCTCGATAACTGTCGTCTTATGACTCTCGAAGAGAGGGTGCTTGGTTTTTTCCGCCAGGGAGATGTGCCGGGCAGTGAAATCCCCCAACGGTATTTTGACTGGTTAAGACGGTGTGATGCACGCCTGATCGTCGACGTTTTCGAGCACAACCGTCTGGACGTGATTTCTCTGGCGAGCCTGATGGCTCATCTGACCGAACTGATGGATGCCCCCCATGATCACACTCAGGCAGATCACCGCGACCTCCTTGCTGCCGCACGACTTTTGATCGAGCGGGGAGATGCCTTGAAAGCTCGATGCCTGCTCGAAGGTCTCATCGGATCAGGACAGGAGGCCGCTGTGAGGGAATCCAGAAAAATGCTTTCTCTGATTCACAAGCGAGCCGGCCAGTGGGAAGACGCGGTCGGGCTTTGGGGGCAGATGATTCTAGATCATCCCGGTGATATTTTCGCCCTCATCGAACTGTCTAAATGGTATGAACACAGGATTTATGATTTCAAACACGCTATGGATATGGTTCATCAGGCCCTTCATCATGCTTCGGATACAGCCGAATTCGAAAGGAACAGCCTGATTCATCGTTTTCACCGCCTGCAAAACCGGCTTACCCTTAGATGAAGATAAAGATTATACCCTGTTTAATTGACAAACAATAAAAAATTAGTATATTAACCGGAAAAATAGGAGATGAAATCGGTGATCAACACCTATAAATGCAAAAAGAAAAGCTGTTTGGTTTCGGAAATCTGCCAGGACGCAACCTGTGAATGGCGGCTCAAGAATGAATCCTTCCTGAACTGCACCTGGGTTGCCTGCAATTTTGGACCCTTCACCCTGGAAGAGGTCGGTGAGATGATGGGTGTGACCCGGGAAAGAATCAGACAAATTGAAGCCAAAGCCCTCAAAAAACTGCAACATAAAAAAAGAAGAGATCAACTCAGGGACTTTGCATCGCCCGATAATGACTGGGATGTGATATAATTTACTCTCCTCTCTTTTGCTTGCTCTTTTTCATCTGTTCGATGAAGAAGAATTCATTCATGTGTACCTTTCTCTCCGGTCTTGAGAATAGGAGGGCAGAAATACCAAACTCCAGATCGAGCGCAGAACTTTTATCCAATTGAGGCGCAATGAGAGATATTTTCTTAACTGCCTCAATGGCTTTTGCCGATCGCTTGGATAGTTCTTCAGCCGTGGTCATGGCCTCTTCCATGAATTCTTCTGGGGGTGCGACCTTATTGACAAGACCGATCCGAAAAGCTTCTTTCGCGCCAAGCGGCTCCCCTAGCATGGTAATTTCCTTCGCCTTGGCCATCCCCACAATCTGTCGAAGGGGATTGAAAAGAGGATTCAGGCCAAATTTTAATTCCGGGTGTCCGAATATTGCGGATTCCGAAGCAATGATCAGGTCACAAATGATGGCCAGATTGAATCCGCCGCCCAGCGCAATCCCGCCTACCGCAGCAATGACAGGCTTTCCGCAAGAGTAGATCCGCTTCAGATAACTGACAATGGATTTAAAGTAATCATCGATTTCATGATCGGGAAGAACGGCCATTTCCTTGATGTCCATGCCGGCTGAAAAGACATAATCACCACCGGTGAGGATGATCGACATGACTTCAACATCTTTCTCCAGTTTGATAAAACAATCCTCAAGCTCCTCACGCATGGTTCGAGAAAGGGCATTCATCTCATTGGGACGGTTCAGGGTGACAATGGCATATCCCGGTTTCTTTTCAATAAGGATGGTCTTATAATTCATCATGATGACGGCTCATAGAGATAATAAAATCCTTGATGAAACCGGGTTTCTTCCTTCCTTAATTCCCCAACCAGCGTCGAAATCGTCTGTTGCAAGATCAATTCCCATAAGGTCGATTTCTTTTTAGTGGGATAAGCTACTTCCGGTTTGCCTTTTATTCCGGATATTTTCCCGGCAAGACGTACGGCGTAATCCATGCCTCCCAGATCATCTACCAATCCCAGTTTCCGGGCCTGTCTACCTGTAAATATCCGCCCATCGGCAATTTCTCTCAGGGCCTCCTTGGGGATTTTCCGGTCCCGGGCAATGACATCCAGCAACTGATCATAGGTGTCATCCACCAGAGCCTGGATTAGTGCCTTCTCCTCCCGTGTCATGGGTCGTGTCGGTGATCCGATATCCTTAAATTTTCCGCTTTTAACCGTTGAAGATTTTAACCCGATTTTCTTTAACAGTTCTTCAGCATTTGCAAAATGCATAATAGCAGAGATGCTGCCCGTGATGGTACCCGGATTAGCAACGATTTTATCGGCAGCACAAGCGATCAGATATCCCCCGGAAGCGGCTACGGAACCCATGGAGACAACGATCCTTTTTTTCGTTTTCAATTCCACCAGGGAATCGTAAATCTCCTGCGAAGGGGTCACGCCGCCACCGGGTGAATCAATCCGGACAACAACCGCTTTAATCCCCTCATCACGGCTAAATTCCTCCACCTGTCGCACGATATCCTGCGAATCCCGAAGGACACCTTCCACGGTCACCACGCCGACATGATCACCTAGGGACAAGGATCGTTTTCCCGTCAAAGAACCAAGAAAATAAACCACAAGGAAAAAAATAACACCAACAAGGAGCAACAACAACAGACCCAAAATAACAGGATGTTTTCTCATGATCCCTTGACATCCACGATTTTAACATCCGCCAGCGCTTTACCCAAATTGGAACCCACATTCTCTCTGTTATTCAGGTAGGAATTTACTGAAGGCCCTTCCTCAGCGGACGGCGCTTCCAATTCTTTAATACTTAATCTGATTTTTCTGTTTTTCAGGTCTATATTCTTAATCACTGCCGATACCATATCACCCACGGCAAATAAATCTGAAGACGACTTAACTCTTTTCTGACTGAGTTCGGAGATATGAACCAGACCTTCGATTCCCTCCTCCAACTCAATAAAAATACCGAAATCGGTCAGGTTTGTCACTTTCCCCGTTACAACGGTGCCGGGCTGGTATTTCTGATCCAGAGATTCCCAAGGATTCTTCTCGATCTGTTTAATGCCCAGAGAGAATTTTTCATTTTCGACGTCAATATTCAACACCATGGCTTCGATCTCCTGTCCCTTCTTAAAGTGCTCTGAGGGATGTTTCACCCGGTGCCGCCAGGAAATGTCAGACATATGAATCAGCCCATCAATCCCATCTTCAATCCCAACAAAGATACCGAAATTTGTAATATTCCGGATAACACCTTTGACGACGGTGCCTTCCGGATACTTCTCTTTCAGCGTTTCCCAGGGATTCTGCGTGGTCTGTTTCAAACCCAGAGAAATCCGTTTTGCACCTGGATTGACCTCGAGGATCATCACATGAATCTGATCACTGACATTTAATACTTTGGAGGGATGCTTAATCTCACGAGTCCAGAACATCTCGGAGATATGAATCAAACCTTCCACACCCTGTTCCAGTTCCACAAATACACCATAATCCGTTACATTGACGACCCTGCCCGTTATAATGGTGCCGACAGGATATCGCTCCGCAATGGTTTCCCAAGGATTGTTGATCAGTTGCCTGAGGCCCAGAGCAACCCTCTCTTTTTCGCGATCAAAAGAAAGCACCTTGACCTGAATCCGGTCTCCTTTGGAAAAATTATCTGCAGGACGCGTGATCCGTCCCCAGGAAATATCAGTCACATGCAAAAGTCCGTCAATACCGCCCAAATCGATAAAAATACCGTAATCAGTAATGTTCTTGATCGTCCCTTCAACGATTTTTCCTTCTTCCAGACGTTCAAGTGTCTCCAGCTTTTCTGATTCCCTCTCATACTCCAGAATGGATCGCCTCGACAAGACAACATTATTTCTTTTTCGGTCATATTTAAGGACATTAAACACCAGTGTCTGGCCGACAAATCGATCCAGATCTCTTACCGGCCGGATGTCAACCTGAGAACCGGGAAGAAATGCCGGAATCCCAATATCAACGGAAAGTCCTCCCTTCACTCTTTCCAGAACGGTTCCCTTGATGGCTGTATTCTGCTCACAAGCCACTTTGACATCATCCCAAACTTTTATTTTTGCTGCTTTATCCCGCGACAAAACCAGATTGCCGTCGCCATCCCGCCGGTCTACCAGAATTTCAATCTCATCACCCACTGCGAGAGAGATATTTCCTTCATCATCCCTTAATTCTTTGGCAGGAATATATCCTTCCGTTTTCCAGCCGACATCGACCATAACGGTATCGGCGTTTATCTGTACAACTTTACCGGTAACAACCGCTCCCAGTTGAACATTTTGCAGACTCTGTTCGTAGAGTTCCTTAAATCCCAGAGCTTCTTCTTTTCCCGGTGCCGGTTGAGCCGGTGCACTTTCTGTCAACGACGTGCTTTTCCCCTCCTTATTTGAGCCTTGTTCCGACATTAAGTTACCATTGTTAACCATTGAACCATTCCCCCCTAAAAATTATAATTACTTCATATAACTTAAAATTATTAACATAGTGATGATAAAATATCAAGCAAATTGAGAAAAATCACAGGAAAGCTTGTCGTTTTCTTATAACGGACAGAATCGTTTCGACAACCCCTTCTGCCGAGACATGTGTGGAATCGACAATAAAGGCACCTTCGGGTATCTTGAGCGGGGCAATTTCCCGCTCGCGATCCTGCCTGTCTCTCATCATCAAATCTTTCTTCACGTTTTGATATTGGACGGCATCACCTCGTATTACCAATTCCCGATGACGCCTTTTGATCCTTTCATTCATGCCGGCTTCCAGAAAGAACTTGAAATCCGCTTCAGGAAAGACGACCGTTCCCATGTCCCTGCCCTCTGCGACTACTCCTCCCGCTTTTCCGGCCTCACGCTGGATAGAAAGCAACGCTGCCCGAACCGGGAGCAAAGCGGAAATGGCTGAGGCCTGAAGACTGATTGACTCCGTCCGAATCTTGTCTGTCACATCTTCGCCATCAGCAAAAACCCTTAAAGAACCCTCTTCGTTTTGCAGGACGATGCCTGTCCGCTGGCAGAGATTGGCAATCCCTCCTTCATCCGTCGCCGGAAGCCCTTCCTGTATGCATCGGTAGGCCAATGCCCGATAAAGGGCACCGGTATCCAGATAGGTATAAGATAGTTTATTTGCCAGGAGTCTGCTGACGGTGCTTTTACCGGCACCCGCCGGTCCATCAATGGTAATCAGCAGACCCTTCTTCAAGTCTTTTCTTCCTCCCGGAATTTCCTGATGCTCCTCGCCAATGGCCCATCCGCCCGCCATAGCCAGCAGCTGTCAATGATCATGGAACCATCCATTTCCGGCTTTCTGATCTGGCCGCTTTGCCTCTTCCGGCTGTAATAAGTCCACGCCCCCTGCACCGCTGCAGCGCTCATGGCAAGAATCAGATGGGTCAAGTGAAGACATCCTTCTGTTTTTGCAAGAATTTTCCTGACCTTATTCGTAAACCCCGGCTTGATCTGTAAACCGGTCAGTTTTATCACGGAGTCAGCAATGTCACGGCATCCGGCAACGGGTACAACCGGCATGTCTGCACTGACGGAAAGGATCATCAGTTCCGGCAGGGAAAGGCTCATGCGAATAATCATGCCATGGACAATACCGGGATCACGGGATTCATTCGCAGAATATAGAACGAAGGGAAAAAGGCGTTCATCGGTCAACGAGCCTTCAACCAGAATCGCCTGATCATCCATTTCATAACAATGGATTGAGATATTTCTTGTATGAATAAGTTCTTTCATATAAAAAGAAATACAAGTGTGATCGGTGCCTATAACATATTCTAGTTTGGAAAGCACAACTCTATTTTCTTATGATTATGTTTAAAAGATGCATCGAATTGAACCGTTTCATGAAACCATTCTGTAAATCTCTTATCGGGTCATGCGTTTTGAAAAGGATCCTGCCCAGTCTGCTTTCCTGGCTGATCTTATTTTTCCTCAGCTTTTCCCACACCATGCCGGCTTCTGCCGCCTTCACAATCGAGGATGAAAGAAAGGTTGGAAAAGAATTCTACGACAAGTTGGAAAAGCATGGCTATCTGGAGCAAAATCCGAGGATGGAAGGGTACCTCAACCGCATTGGAAATCTGCTGGTCGCGAATAGCCGTAAGGCTCCCTTCGACTTTCGCTTCTCTGTTGTCAAAAGTTCGGCCATCAATGCCTTTGCCACACCGGGAGGTTACGTTTACGTCAATACAGGCCTGATTAATCTGGTCGAAACAGAAAGTGAATTGGCGGGCGTCCTGGCCCATGAAATTTCGCATGCAAACGCCAGGCATATTGCCGATATGATAGACAAATCACAAAAAATTAGTATTGCATCCTTAGCGGCCCTCCTGGCAGGCGCTCTTCTGGGTGGAGGGGGTCAGGGCACCGCTGCCGTCGCTGCTTTTTCTATGGCTACCGCAACGCACCTGACACTACAATACAGCCGGGAACATGAGGAAGAAGCAGATCGGATGGGCATGGCCTACCTTGTTCAGTCGGGATATGATGGGAAGGCCATGCTCGATTTTCTCAAGATCATGAGACGATATGAATTTTATTCCAATACCGTTCCGTCATATTTCCTGACCCATCCGGGAACAGACGAACGGATTCGCTATCTGGACGGTCTGCTGCAGACAACCTATAGGCAAGGGGGAAAAGAATCCATTGTGGGTGGGCTAAAACGAATCCAGGCGATATTAGTCCTGGATAACAAGAATTTAGATAACATCCGCGGAGAATATCAGGAAGCATTGAAGAAAAATCCTAACGATGTGGATGTTCTCTATGGTCTTGCGTTAATCCAGGAAAAGCTCGGTCTGGTGTCTCAATCTCTGGAAAACTTTCAGAAGGCCTTAAATCTTGCCCCTGCCGATGAAGATATTCTGCGGGATACCGGCATTAGTTACTTTAAAGCAGGACACCCCACCGAGGCTATTGAACTCCTTCAAAAGGCCTTTGCCTTGAACGAAGGGAATGAGCGCACCCTTATTTATCTGGCAAAGTCTTATGAAACTTTGGGGGATTTCGAGTCCACGCTCATAATTTACAAAAGGCTGGAAACGAAAAAGATAGTCGATGCGGATATCTATTACAATATGGCCGTGGCTTATGGCAAAACCAATGATCCTGGCCATTCACACTACAATTTCGGAATTTACTTCACGAAAAAAAATAAAAAGGAAAGTGCCCTCTTTCATTTGCGGGCCGCCCTACCCTACTTTTCGAAAGACAGTGAAAGAGGCCGAGACATTGAAAAAGAAATTAAATCTCTGACTAAATAGGGCTTAGAAGTCTAACTGATCCACTTGCTGGGGCGCCAGCTCATTTTTAGCGTAGTCGAGATAAATCCGTTCTTTGATGAACAGGTCAAACAGGTCTGCCTCGATATGCTGGTCTTTAACCATGAATCCCATGATTTTCATTACTTCAGACAGTTTTTTTCCCTTTTTGTAGGGGCGGTCTTTGGCCGTTAACGCTTCAAAGATATCCGCCATAGCCAGAATACGCGACTGGAGGGAAAGCTGACTTCCCGTGAGACCGCGGGGATAACCTGTACCGTCTATCTTTTCATGATGATCGGCCGCATAATCAGCCACATGTCTCATCTTCCGGGGAAAGGGCAACTGGGAAAGCATTTTATGTGTCACGGTCGCATGATTGTTAATAATACTCCTTTCTTCATCAGTGAGAGTCCCTTGACGAATACTGAGGTTTTTCAGCTCTTCTTCATTTAAAAGGGGCTGCCATTCACCATCCATAAGCCACTTCCGGACGGCAATGCTCCGTAATCGGACAATCTTATCATTGGCCAAGTATTCACTACCCATGTTGATCTTGACGAGGAAATCGAAGTCTTCGGCCAATGTCTTGAAGAAAGGATCCTGCTTAGGATTATCCAAACTTGATCCCTGATCTTTTTCCAGGGAAAGATTCTTATTCAGTATGTTTATTTCGTGGTCTCGTTTGAGCACTTCAAAGCGCGTCTTGAGAAGTGCCAACCGATCGAAAATGGTTTCGAGTTTTGTCGCTTTATCGATAACGTACTCCGGCGTAGTGATCTTCCCCACATCATGCAGCCACGCGGCAAGGCGAAGCTCTTTTAGCTGATACTCATCGAAGCAAACGTTTGCAAAAGGTCCTTCTTTGACTTCATTGATTTTGCGGGCAATGGTCATTGTCAGTTCGGCAACCCGTCGAACGTGACCCCCCGTATAAGGTGATTTCTCATCAATGGCGGTGGCAACAGTCTTGATAAATGACTCCAACAGGACCTCAAGATTATTAATCAACCGGTTGTTCGTCAGGGCAACTGCTGCCTGCGATGCCAGAGATTCCGTCATGTTCTGGCTTTCAATCGAGAAAGGAATAACCTGTCCTGCGGATCTGTCCTGGGCATTAAGCAACTGGAGAACCCCGATAATATCATTCTCGTGGTTCCGCATGGGCACCACAAGCATGGACTGGGACCTGTATCCGGTGGACCGGTCAAACTGTCTGGTGCCTTCAAAGTTGAATCCTTTCGCATCGTACACGTCGGGAATATTGACTACCTCACCGGAAAGTGCAGCATAGGCGGAAACATTGGAATAGTTGGACTGGCCATTTTCATCCCTCATGAGGACCGGCGGCCAGGTGATTTTACCACTGGTACCCCCCATCCGGATCTTTAGAGACTCACTCTGTACAATGGCAAATTGAAGGGAGGTTTCATCATCCGACATGATGTAGAGGGTTCCACCATCGGCATGGGTGAAAAGACGGGCTTCATCGACAATCATTTCCAGAAGACGATCCAGATTTTTTTCCGATGAAAGGGCGACACCAATCCGTGTTATCCGCTTAATCACATTGAGTTGATCCTTCGTATAGGCCATGGTATTCGACCACCCCCTCTTGCATTCATGTTATTTCATCATATCATCGAATCAATATACAGGGAAGATATTTCTCTATGCTTTGCTTTATCTTTTCAAGATCATCCAGCGAAAAGGGAGGGTCTTTCAAAAAGCGACTGTCCAAAGTCTTTGATGGAGCGAAACCTTGCAAGACATAAAGCTGGGCATGATGAATCAACTTGACGATCTTGTAAACATCATCCAGATTAAGCAGTGATTTGACCAATGTGGTGCGAAATTCATGGGTAATTCCTGAGGATATGACCACTTCGATGCTCTGCTTAATGGTTGCCTGAGGAACGTCTGAATGAGTGATCATTGGATATTTTTCGAGGGGTGCTTTGACGTCGACAGCAATATAATCGAGCAGCCCCTCCTCAATCATTTTCTCTAAAATATCGGGGCGGGAACCATTGGTATCGATCTTGATCAGATAGCCCATATCTTTCAAACGTCTTGCAAAAGTAATCAGATCAGGTTGCAAGGTGGGCTCGCCACCGGTTATGCTGACTGCATCGAGCGTCCCCCGACGTTTCTCCAATAAGGAAAATACGTCTTTTTCTGCTATATTCTCGCAGTAACGGAGAGGGTCAACCAGTTCCGGATTATGACAATAGGAGCAGCGAAAGTTACAGCCCTGCGTGAAGACAATCGCTGAAATTTTACCTGGATAGTCGATAAGGGAAAGGTTCTGCAATCCACCGATTTTCATCTCAGAAATGAAAGACCTTTCGCATGGCGAATTCTTGCTGCTTTCCTTTGTTCCACTGCTTGACAGGACGCAAGTATCCAACCACCCGCGAATAGACCTCACAGTCTTCCTGACAGGTCGGGCAAGTCTGGATTTCACCGCGCAAATATCCATGGGAGGGACAGACGCTAAAGGTCGGCGTAAACGTCAGATAGGGTAAGTGATAGTGGGTACATACTTTATGAACCAATCTCTTGACAGCAACAGCATCCGATATCCGTTCACCGGCAAAAGCATGGAAGACGGTTCCCCCGGTATATTTTGTTTGAATATCGTCCTGTAGATCGAGGGCCTCAAAAATATCATCCGTAAAATTGACGGGCAATTGTGTTGAATTGGTATAGAATGGCTCGGCACCCCGGTTCCTGCATAAATCCTCATTGGCACAGATGATCTCTGGATATTTTTCCTTGTCCATTTTTGCCAGACGGTAAGAAGTCCCTTCCGCCGGGGTGGATTCCAGATTATAGTTGTTTCCTGTTTCCTTCTGATACTCGATCAGCCGGTCCCTCATGAAATCGAGAACATGTTGAGCAAACGTCTGCCCTTCCGGCGATCCGATATTCTTCTCCAGCAGGTTCAGGCACGCCTCATTCATGCCCACCAGCCCGATCGTCGCAAAGTGATTTTTCCAGTATTCCCCGAACCGGCTTTTGACATCTCTGAGGTAATATTTGGTATAAGGATAAAGATTCCGGTCAGTGAAATGTTCAAGGACCTTGCGTTTTGTTTCCAGACTTTCCTTCGCCGTGAACATCAGTTTCTCCAGACGGGCAATAAATTCGTCTTCCGTTTGTGACAGATAACCGATACGGGGCATATTGATGGTGACGACACCAATGGATCCGGTGAGCGGGTTGGAGCCAAAAAGGCCGCCACCTCTTTTTTCCAATTCCCGGTTATCGATGCGTAGCCGGCAGCACATGCTTCTGGCATCTTCCGGATTCATGTCAGAATTGATGAAATTGGAAAAATAGGGAACTCCATATTTGGCTGTCATCTCCCAGAGCCCGGCGAGATTCCTGTCTTCCCAGTTGAAATCTTTGGTTACATTATAGGTGGGTATGGGAAAAGTGAATACCCGACCTTTCGCATCGCCATCGGCCATGACTTCCAGGAATGCCCTGTTAAACAGGTTCATCTCTTCCTGAAATTCCTTATAGCTCTCTTTCTGTGGTTGTCCGCCGACAATGACACTTTGATCGGCATAGTACCGGGGCACAGTAACATCGAGGGTCACGTTGGTGAAGGGCGTCTGGAAACCTACCCGCGTGGGGACGTTAATATTAAATATAAACTCCTGCAGGGCCTGTTTAATTTCAGTATAGGTCAGGCCGTCATAGCGGATAAAAGGGGCCAGCAGGGTGTCAAAATTGGAGAAAGCCTGGGCACCGGCTGCTTCACCCTGAAGAGTATAAAAAAAGTTGACCACCTGGCCCAGGGCAGACCGCAGATGCTTCGCTGGCTTGCTTTCCACCTTTCCGGATACCCCTTTGAAGCCCTGAAGCAGCAGGTCATAAAGATCCCAGCCGACACAGTAAACGGACAGGAGGCTCAGGTCATGGATGTGAAAATCCCCCTCCGTATGCGCCTTTTTGATTTCCGTTGCATAAATCTCATTCAGCCAGTAAACCTTGCTCACTTCCGACGAAATGTAATTGTTCAGTCCCTGCAGGGAATAATCCATGTTACTGTTTTCATGAATCTTCCAGTCCAGTTTTTTGAGGTATTGATCGACCAGATCCACTTCCATCCGGTTGGTAATTTCCCGCAGCCGGGCATGCTGATCCCGGTAGATAATATAGGCCTTGGCCGTCCGTCGATAGGGTGAAGACAGCAGAATCTCCTCAACGATATCCTGGATCTCCTCAACACTCATGACCCGGCCGTCATAGAGTTTTTCCGACATGCTGAGAACCTTGAGGGTCAGCTTTTTCGCGGCGTCCTGATCAAACTCACCCGTCGCCACAGCAGCTTTCGCGATGGCACGGGTAATCTTTTCGGTATCGAATTTGACCAGACGACCGTCCCGTTTCTGGATTTTTGTGTGCATGACTGTCTCCTGTTACAGATTTGAATGGCGGATTTTTTTGAAGCGCTGATGACTCAATATCTTGTGGTGTGGAGAATAGATACTACTACATATAGATGCAGTCAAGAGATATTTTTTTTCATTTTTTCTGTTGCTTTTTGATTTCCTCTATGAAATTTAGTGATCTCAAGATTACTGATAAAGAGTAAATTCAAGAGGCACCATCTTGAAAATGAACGGGATCCTGACGCGGTTCACAAAAGCAAAGTTCATCATTTTTTCCTGCCTCCTGCCCCTGCTGTTTGCCGGAAACGCATATACCCGGGCAACTTCTTCCGGAAAATTGACGATCCTCTTCACCCATGATTTGCATTCCTACTTTCTGCCTCATCCTGTCTCCGCGAAAGATGGCGCTCGCACTGAACAGGGCGGCTATGCCAAGCTCGCCCATCTGATCAAGGAGCAGCGGGCCCTGGGCGGGAAGCGGACCCTGCTGGTCGACGCCGGGGATTTCAGCATGGGAACCCCCTTTCACACAGCCTTTATGACGGAGGCGTCCGAACTCAGTCTCATGGGAAAAATGGGCTACGAGGTTTTAACATTGGGAAATCATGATTTTGATTTTCATTTGGACAATCTTGCACGAATGCTGCAGGTCGCCAAGTCAAGAAGCGGCCAGCCGCCCTTCATGGTGGCATCCAATATCGTCTTCACGGCGAACAGTGCGGAAGATCTGCCCCTCAAACAGGCTTTTCAGAATTATCCCATAAGCCCCTACCGGGTCCTCGAGAAAAACGGCATCCGCATTGGTCTGTTCGGCATCATGGGCAAAGACGCCGCCGAGGACACACCCTTTGCCCGGCCCGTAACCTTTGCCGACCCGATTGAAAGCAGCAAGAAAATGGTGGAACTCCTTAAAAACCAGGAAAAGGCGGATATCATTGTCTGCCTCTCACACGCCGGCACGTCATCGGTGAAAAAGCACTCGGAGGATGAAAATATTGCCCGTGAAGTCCCGCAGATTGATGTCATCATCAGCGGCCACACCCATACGGTTTTGCCCAAACCCCTTGTCGTCGGAAAGACCGTCATTGTTTCCGCAGGCTGTTACGGTGCTTATCTCGGTGTTCTGGACCTTGATTATTCAAAAGAGCGGGGAATCAAAGTGGCGTCCTATGCATTGAAACCGGTGACGCCAGATATTCCCGACGACGGGGAGATTGCCGCTGACATTGCACGATATAAAAAGTGGGTTGATCAGCGGTATTTCTCCCTGTACGGCTACCGTTCCGATCAGGTCGTTGCCGAGAGCGATTTCGCGATGGAACCCCTGGAGGACATCTATGCGAACCCGGGAGAGACCGGGCTGGGCAACATGATTACCGATGCTTACCGTTATGCGGTGGCAAAAGCCGAGGGGGAAAAATATGAACACATCCATCTGGTGGTCCAGCCGCTTGGACTGATCAGGGATTCCCTTCTCAGGGGCAGTTTGTCCATATCGGATGTCTTTCGTGTTCTTTCGCTCGGCCTGGGAGCGGATGGTAAGGCCGGCTATCCGCTGGTCGCCTTCCATATCACCGGCAAGGATGTAAAAAACCTGCTGGAGATCGAAACATCCGTCGCGCCACTGAAAACGGACGCCCACCTGCAGCTCTCCGGCATGAAATTGACCTACAATCCTCACCGCATCCCCTTTGACCGCGTCCGGACCATCATGGTCCGGGAGGCAGACGGTTTATATCATTCCCTGGAAGCAGAGCGCCTTTATCGTGTCGGCATGAATTTCTACACCGCAAGCATGGTTGAATTTATCAGCCGCGCCTCCCATGGTCTGATTCGGATTGACCCGAAAGACAAACAGGGCCGCCCGCTAAGAAGCTTGAAGGAAGCCATCATTGAATTGGACGGGGCCGCTCCCGGGAAACAGGAGTTGAAGGAATGGGCGGCATTGGCCGCTTATATGAAGACCTTCCCCGACAAGGACGGCAACGGCATCCCGAATATTCCGGACCAATACCGGCGTCCGGAGGGCCGTTTTATCGCAGTACCATCCTGGAACCCTTTCCAGTTGATCGCTGGCGGGAATTACATCACTTATGGAATTCTAGGTGCCGGGATATTGATATTTCTCATATTGGGATGGCTGATTTGGGTGATAAAAAAACGAATCCCCCGGGTATAGCCTGGGAAAGTGATGGCTTGTTGCTATGCGCCAAACTTCTCCAGGCGCTTCGCGTGCGCGAGAGCCAGCCCCATCAGATAGACCATGGGTATGCGCCCCAGGCCGCCCTGGCTGCAGTCCCGCTCGCCGAATCGCTCGACGCGGTCAGGCCGGCAAGTCTCAGCGGCGAGCAGCACGGGAACAGGATGCCAGCTGTGCGAGGACATAACGGCGGGTGTCGAGTGATCTCCGGTGACGACCAGGACATCGGGCTTCAGTCCCGTCACCAGCGGAATCAGGGTATCCACCTCTTCAATAACTTTGACCTTCGCCTCAAAATTCCCATCTTCCCCCGTTGAATCCGTCGGTTTGACATGAACAAAGAAGAAGTCATATTTTGCGTAGTTTTCCTGCAAGGCATCCACCTCCGCCTTGATGGAATCCGTCGGTAGCGCAATGTCCATCCCCAGCAGCCGGGCGATCCCCCGGTACATGGGATAGCTGGCGATGGCCAGGGCATTCAATCCGAAGCGCTCCTGAATCGACGGATATCTGCGGTAACGGGCGTAGCCCCGAAGCAGGATCATATTGGCCCTGGCCTCATCGGAAAGGACCTTCCGGGCCTGGTCGACGATCCCGGAAAATAGGGCGGCCGTCGGCTCCGCTGCGGGGATGAGCGCCCGGGGAGGAATCGGCAACATTCCCGTTTTCTGCGGATCCGTTTCGGCAATCTCTTCCCGCAGACCGTCACCCCTTAAAACCAGCAGGGCGCGGTGCTCCCGGACGGATTCAAACATTACCTCCACGCCTTTATCGAGACGGACCTTATCCTGAAGCTTCCGGCACACCCGCCGATTGGTTTCATTATCAATGCGACCGGCGCGCCGGTCGACGACCAGACCGTTTTTATCAACGGTGGCAAAATTGATCCTCACCAGCAGGTCTCTATCCGTCATGGGAAAATCGATCCCTGCACCTTCCAGAATCCCCCGGCCGATGTTATTTTTCACAGGATCATAGCCGAAGAGTGAAAAATGGGCGGGGCCGCTTCCCGGCGTGATGCCATACCCCACCGGATCCAGAAGGCCGCAGACAGACTTCTTCGCCAGTGCGTCCAGATGAGGGGTTCTCGCCGTTTCCAGTTCCGTTTCATGGCCGCCCGGCCTGGGCAGACCGCCCAGTCCATCCATAATGAGGAAAATGATTTTGGATTGATTTTTGACGACCAGCGTATCAATAAGTTCTGGGTGCATAACATTTTCCTTATGATAAAAACTGCAGGGGCGGGTAAGAACCCGCCCCTGTGATCCACATTTTTTCTAACCGTTATTATCGGGCACCCAGGAGCTTGCGCGCAATAACCACTCTCTGAATTTCATTGGTGCCTTCATAGATCTGGCAGATCTTGGCATCTCTCATGTGGCGTTCCGCCGGATATTCCTTGCAGTAGCCGTAGCCGCCGAAGATCTGGACGCCTTCAATGGCTGCCCACATGGCCACGTCAGAGGCGTACATTTTCGCCATGGCTGACTCTTTCTCATAGTCCAGGTGGTTGTCTTCCATCCAGGCGGCCCGCAGGAGCAGAAGTTCCGCCGCATCAAGCTGAGTGGCCATATCGGCCAGTTTGAACTGAATGGCCTGGTTGCTGACGATGGGCTTGCCAAACTGCACCCTTTCCTTCGCATAGTTCAGGGCATCTTCCAGGGCGGCCTTGCCGATCCCGCAGGCCTGTGAACCGATGCCGATGCGACCGCAGTCAAGACCCATCAGCATCTGCTTGAATCCCTGGCCGGCTTTGCCCAGCAGGTTTTCCGCAGGAACCTCCGCATCCTCAAAGACCAGTTCGGCGGTGCCGGAGGCCAGGATGCCCATCTTCTCCTCGATCTTGCCCACGGAAAATCCCTTCGTGTTCTTCAGATCGACGATCAGATTAATGACTGCCTTGTAGCCCTTGGACGCATCGGTCGTGCAGGCGAGGACGCAATATTTGGCGACGTTGCCGTTGGTGATGAACCGTTTGGTGCCATTGAGAATGTACTTGTCGCCTTTCAGTTCAGCCTTGCAGGCGAGCGCGCCCGCGTCGGAGCCTGCGCCCGCTTCCGTCAGGGCGTAGCAGCCTTCGACCTTTCCGCCGGCGACCGGTGGGAGGTACTTCTTCTTCTGCTCTTCCGTCCCGAAGGCGTTCACGGGGAAGCCATAGAGAGAGTTGTTGACGGAGACGATGACGCCGCAGCTCGCGCAGGCCTTGGAAATGGCGATCATCGCGTGGACGTACGTCACCGTGTCCATGCCGGCCCCGCCGTACTCGGTGGGAATGGCAACCCCCATGACGCCCATCTCACCGAGCGCCCGGCAGATTTCTTCCGGATGGCGGTGGGTGTGATCCAGTTCCGCCGCAATGGGTTTGATGCGTGTTTCTGCAAATCTGGTGACCTGATCCTTGACCATTTGTTGTTCTTCCGTTAATCCAAAATTCATTGCTTGTACCCCCCTTTATATAAATAATGTGTTGAATATCGTCAAATGGAACACTGATGACAACCGCGCCGCGTGAAATAGTATTTCAGATCCCCTCCCCAGCCGGGGAGGGGATCTTTATCATGAGTCGCAAACTCTGATTAACAGCCCTTGAAAGCGGCTTTCCGCTTCTCCAGAAACGCCCCCATGCCTTCCTTCTGGTCGTCGGTGCTGAAGCACTGGGCGCAGCATTCCACCTCCAGTCGGTTGGCGTTGTCCAGCGACAGATCATAGCCGAAGTTAATAGCATGTTTAGCCATCTTCAGCGCAAAGCCGGGCAGCGTCGCCAGCTTCTTGGCGAACTTCTTTGTCTCTTCCAGCAACTGGTCGGCCGGAAAGACCTTGTTGACCAGACCGATTTCATAGGCCCGCTTGGCGTCGATCTGGGCACCGCCCATGATCAGTTCCTTGGCCCGGCCCGCACCGACCAGGCGGGGAAGCCGCTGGGTCCCGCCCCATCCGGGGATGAGACCGATGAGGATCTCCGGCTGCCCGAATTTCGCCGCTTCCGAGGCGAAACGCATATCGCAAGCCATGGAAATCTCCGTACCGCCACCCAGAGCAAAACCGTTGACGGCTGCAATCGATGGCTTAGGCAGGGTTTCAAGGGCCCTCAGAGTTTCATGCCCCAGCTCCATAAAAGCAAGGGCTTGCTGGGGTCTCAGGTCTTTCATCTCGGAGATATCGGCACCGGCCACGAAGGCCTTGTCGCCGGAACCGGTTAGAATGACCGCCTTAACGGCGTTGTCATTCTTGCACAAATTTATGGCCTCATAAAGTTCTTTCATGGTGACGGTATTCATGGCATTGAGTGCCTTGGGCCTGTTGAAAGTAATGATGGCCACGCCATCCTCAACGGTAAATAAGAGGTTTGTAAATTCCATTTTGTCGATTCCCCCTTTTCGAAAAAAATCGTTCACTTCTATAAAAACCCCCGAATGGTGGGACAGGATTTAAATCTGTCCCCCCTCCGCCAAATATCAGATCAAAAGGATTTTCCCTTACCGAATTTACTTGCTGTAATCGTAGAATCCCTTTCCGGTTTTCCGGCCCATGTAGCCCGCATCGACATATTTCTTCAATAGCGGACAGGGACGGTATTTGGAATCTCCGAAACCCTGATGCAGGACGTTCATGATGGCCCAGCAGGTATCCAGGCCGATCAGGTCAGCCAATGCCAGGGGTCCCATGGGATGATTCATCCCGAGCACCATGATGTCATCAATCGCCTTCGCTGTACCCACCCCTTCAAAGAGAGCATAAACCGCCTCATTGATCATGGGCATGAGAATCCTGTTGGAAATGAAGCCGGGGAAATCGTTGCACTCCACCGGAATTTTGCCGAACTGTTTGGTAAGGCTTTCCGTCAGATCATAGGTAGCCTGCGATGTCGCCAATCCCCTGATGATCTCCACGAGCCTCATCACGGGAACCGGGTTCATGAAGTGCATCCCGATGACCTTGTCGGGCCGCTTCGTAGCACCGGCGATCCTCGTAATGGGGATCGACGATGTATTGGTAGCCAAGATTACATCGGGTTTGCAGACTTCATCCAGCTTTTTGAAGATATTCAGCTTGAGATCTTCCCGCTCCACGGCTGCCTCAACAACAAAATCGGCATTTTTCATATCTTCCAGGTTGGTACTCTTTTTAATCCGGCCCAGGATTTCCTTTTTTTGATCGGCTGTAATCTTTTCCTTGGCCACCAGCCTGTCCAGGTTCTTTGAAATCGAGTCAAATCCCCTGTCAACAAATTGATCGGAAATGTCGTTCATAATAACATTGAGTCCGCCGGGGTTAGCTGCAACCTGGGCAATACCGTTTCCCATTTGACCGGCTCCGATCACACCAAATGTTTTTACTGCCATTTTCCATCCTCCTTCGCTAAATATTGTGGGGCGGCACAAACCACCCCGGTTATTCAAAGTTACACCGCTTCCAGAACAATGGACATCCCCTGTCCACCGCCGATGCACAGAGAAGCGAGGCCGCGTTTCGCACCACTCTTCTTCATCTGCATGGCCAGACTGTAAGTGATCCTGGCGCCGGTACAGCCGATGGGATGGCCGATGGAAATCCCACTGCCGTTCAAATTGCAACGATTCAGGTCCACACCGAGTTCCTTGATGCAACCCAGGGCCTGGACGGCAAAGGCCTCATTGAGTTCGATCAGATCGATGTCTTTCATCGTCAGTCCCAGCATTTTAAAGACTTTCTGGGTCGCCGGGATGGGTCCCAGCCCCATGTAGGCCGGATCGACGCCGCCGGAAGCGAACCCCTTGATCTTCGCCAGAGGCTTCAGGCCCAGTTCCTTGGCCTTTTCAGCGCTCATGACGATCACGGCCGCTGCGCCGTCATTAATACCGGATGCATTCCCTGCGGTTACCGTACCGGTCTTTTTGAAGACCGGTGCCAGCTTGCCCATTTTTTCCAGGGTTGTATCCATGGGACGTTCATCGATGTTGAAAATTTTGGGATCGCCCTTCTTCTGGGGAATCACCACGGAAACGATTTCATCAGCAACCGCACCGCTGGCAATAGCTGCTCTGGCCCGCCGGTGGCTTTCATAGGCCAGCTTATCTTGCTCCTCTCTGCTGATGCCGTATTTTTCCGCAATATTTTCTGCCGTAAAACCCATGTGGTAACTATTGAAGATCTCCCAGAGTCCGTCATGAACCATCAGATCGGTCACCTGACCATAAGGCATGTTCATCCGGTATCCCCAGCGTGCATTGGGCAACGCATAGGGTACATTGCTCATATTTTCCATACCCCCAGCAACGATGATGTCTGCATCACCGGCCTTAATCACCTGTGCCGCCAGAGCAATGGCTTTCATCCCTGATGCACAAACCTTCTGCACGGTGAAAACGTTGGTTTCCTCGGGAAGACCGGCAAAAATCGCCGACTGTCTCGCGGGATTCTGGCCGCAACCGGCATTCAGGACGTTCCCCATGATCACTTCATCGATATAAACAGGCTTCAATGAACTGTCATAGTCATAACCCTTTTTTTGAACTTCCGTCATGTCAAAATCACCAAATACTTTGGGGCGGCATGACTTGATAAAATCACTGATCGCTGGACGCAGACCCGCGCGCTTAATGGCCTCTTTGATGACGAGTCTACCCAATTCCACCACGGACACCCCTTTTAAGGAACCACCAAATTCACCCACGGCGGTTCTCGCTCCACTTACAATTACTGCTTCTCTCATTTGAACCTCTCCTTTCAAATTCTTAGGCTTTTGCCTGATTGTTTATGCCTTGCTGAATTCTTAAAAACCTCAGGGTAAAGGCGGCGAAGTAAAAAGTTCCAGAGGCAAGGCGCGCAAGTCCTTGAGGAATGAGGCGTACAGAAACGTACGCCGCAATGACGAAGGACGCAGCGCAACGCTGCATATGGACTTTTTACAATGCCGTCATACTTTGATCAACATCGCGTCGCCTTGGGCGTGGCCGGAACAGATGCCGCACACGCCGATGCCGCCGCCCCGCCGCCGCAGTTCGTAGCCCAGGGTCATCAGAATCCGCGCCCCCGTGGCGCCGATGGGATGGCCATAGGCAATAGCGCTGCCGTTGGGATTCACCTTCTTGAACATCTCTTCTTTGGACATTCCCAAAATCGTGCGGGCGCTGACGATGGCCACCGCCGCGAAGGCTTCGTTGATTTCGATTACATCAAGCTGACCGACGGTCATGTCGTTCTGGTCGAGTATCTTCTTGATGGAAAGACCGGGAACCGTGGCGATATCCTTCGTCGGCTGTGAAACTTCGGCGTAATCCAGGATTGTGAAGATGGGTTTCATGCCCAGTTTGTCGGCCCTTTCCCTGCTCATAAGCATACAGACGTCGCCGCCGTCGTTGACGCCCGGGGCGTTACCCGCCGTGACGCTGCCCGCCTGACCTGTAACGGTGCTCTTATGGTTGAAGACCGGAGGCAGCTTGGCAAGGCCTTCCATGGTCGTTCCAGGCCTTGGTCCTTCGTCCTTGTCAAAGACAATGACTTCTTTTCCCTTCTTGATCTCCACGGGGAATATCTCGTCGTCGAGCCGACCCGCTTTCATGGCCTCGACGGCCCGGGTCTGAGACTGGTAAGCCCACTCGTCCTGATCCTGCCGGGTAAAGCCGAACTCATCGGCCGTTTCGGAACCGTGAATGGCCATGTGGCGGTTGTAGAAGGCGTCCCAAAGCCCGTCGTAAACCATCAAGTCTACCAAACGTCCGTTCGGGAGTCCCATGCGGTTTCCCCAACGCATATCGGGAAGCGAGTATGGGCAGTTGCTCATGCTCTCCTGGCCGCCGGCGATAACGATTTCGGCCCTGCCGGTCTGGATCATCTGAACGGCGAGGTCAATGGTTTTGATTCCCGACGAGCAGACCTTGTTGATGGTGATGGAGGGGACGCTTTCCGGCAAACCAGCCAGCAGGGTGGCCTGACGGCTGGGAACCTGGCCGCAGCCCGCAGGCACCACCTGGCCCATGATGACATAATCAATATCCTCGCCTTTAATCTTGCCGCCCGTTCGCCTCAGGCATTCCTTGATGGCCAGCGCCCCAAGCTGGGGGGCATCAAAGCCCTTCAGGGCGCCGCCAAAAACGCCGTAGGGCGTCCGGCAAGCCTCGACACAGACCACTTCCCTCAAATTTTTAAACTGGTTTTTGATTTTTTTCCCCATGCCCGAAAAATCGGTTTTTCTCTCTCCGAATTTTGCAATGGTAGCGCCTGCATAATACTCTTTTCTCGTCTTGTCCAACTTCTGTGGTACCTTTTCCATTCTCTCCTCCTTACATGATTCCGGAACTCAGCAGGCCGACATCCCTGAAGGCTGATCGTCCCCGTGATTTCCGCGGTTATGGCTACATCCTGAAAAACTAAGGCTTTACTAAATCAAAGGGACCTGTGCATTGGAAAAGGGACTGGACGTCTCTTCCGTGAGGTCTCTGAGGTTAAATTTTATCTTGATTTGTTGAATACTAAGGAGACAATCCCCGGTGGACAGGGGATGAGGCTTTTTGAAGGATGATCTAGTGCCCGGAGTGTCAGTCATATTCCAATGCCTGTATCAGGAAAGGTCATTTTCTGCCGCTGCCTATATAATTTTGAACGCCCGTTGTCAACGAGATAACGGGTGACTCATACCACAACCGCTTCCCCGATTCAATAAAATTATCGTGAAAATGATCGGTAAATAATTATGCTTCTCAGAGGGCGTAAAATCAGGGATTGCTCGTCCCTTATTGAACAGGCAACCTATTGATAATAAAAGAGATATTTCTTATTTATACAGCGCTTCGATCTGATCCATGTATTTGGTCAGGACCACCCGACGTTTCAGTTTCATCGTCTGGGTCAGCATACCGTTTTCCAGGGTAAAGATTTCCGTGACAAAGAGAAATTTTTTGGGAATCTCATAACTGCCGTACTTACCTTTCAGAGAATTGGTAATTTCATTGGCAATCATATCCTGAACATCCTTTCGCTGGATCAGCATTTCGATATCGGCGGGCAGATGATGCTTCTCCGCATACTTTTCCAGGACAAAGAAGTCCGGCACGATCAGGCAGATGGTATAAGGACGGTTATCTCCATATATCAAGGCATTCTGCACAGCGGGAACCAGACAGATATCCTCTTCCAGGGAGGCAGGAAAGACAAACTTTCCGTTTTCCACCTTGAATTGCTCTTTGATCCGGCCGGTAATGTAGAGATAGCCATCTTCATCCAGCCGGCCCCGGTCGCCCGTTCTGACACCGCCGTCCGTCGTCATGACTTCCTTTGTCTGCTCCGGTTTGTTGTGGTAACCCTTCATCACATTGGGACCATAACAGATGACTTCCCCATCCGCTGCGCCCTCCTCCACGACAGATCGATCAATCACCACCTTTACTTTTTCAATGGGTCTGCCGACCGTACCGAACTTGAATGCTACCGACCCGTTCATCGTAATGGCCGGTGAGGTTTCCGTCATGCCGTAACAGTCGTACAGGGGGATCCCCATATCAAAAAAGAACAGGGAGATTTCTTTGTTCATGGCCGCGCTGCCGGTCATGGAGCCCAGCATCCGCCCGCCGAACATATCGCGGATCTTATGAAAAACCAGTCGATCGGCAATCCTGAATTTGAGATGGGTCATGAAATCGGACTGGCCCTTCTCCGCCAGCTCACGCCGCTTTTTGGCCATTTCCACACCCATAACGAACAGCGACTTTTTAAATCCGCCCATCTCATTCATCTTTGACCAAAGGGTATCATAAATTTTGTTGAAAACACGGGGAACGGCGATCAAAAAAGTCGGCCGGACCTGGGCCATATCGCTGACGATGGTCGTGGGCTTTTCCATAAAACCAATCGACCCGCCCAGCTGGATCATGGTGTAAAGCTCCGCCGTCTGTCCGAAGGAATGGGCCCAGGGTAGAATGGAGAGGGTTCGTGAATTCGCGTTTAGCTCCGGATAAAATTTTCTTCCAGCATGGGAGTTGCTGGTGAGATTCCCGTGGGATAAAAGAACCCCCTTGGGATCCCCCGTCGTACCTGACGTGTAAATCAGGACGGCAATATCGTCCGGATTGGGATGCAGCGATGGCATCGGATTTTTCTGACCGACGCCTTCCAGTTCCGCCATGGTTCCCGGACCTGTCGCGTCAATCACGAAGATTTTTTGCAGCGTAGGGATTTTTTCCGTAAAGTTTTTTATTTTATCATAGATCTCCTGCTTTGAGACAAGCAACACCTTGACGGCGCTGTCGGTGATAATGTACTCCCAGACATGGAGCAGTTCCGATTCGTACATGGGAATAAAGCGTGCACCCAGCCCATAGGTCGCAAAGGCAGCAACCGCCCATTCCACCCTGTTATTGGCGATCAAACCCACGGCATCCCCTTTACCGATACCCTGCCGTGCCAGTCCACCTAGAAGGTTATCAACCCGCCGTCCGACCTCCCGGTAGGTCACCCAGTCATAAGTTCCGCTGACGTTTTTCGTACCGAACAGGCGATGATCGGGATACTTTGCAACACTTCGCTCTAAAAACTCAACCAGGTTATCTGGTTTTTCCAATTCATACGGGTACATAGAACCTCCAAAAGAAAAATATATTCAAAGCTTTGCAAAAGCCGCCGGAATACTAAACCATTGCCGTTAAAAAGCAAGCAATTTCTAAATCAAAGAACCTCCAAGAATTGAAGACGGAACGGGATGAAAAAGCACGGTCATGATTCGAGATCTTTGAAAAATGCGCCTGCCGCGACTCAAGCATTTTTTCGCTTTTATTGATTGATATATTTTGCCTTTAATTCATTCCAGCAAGGGGAGGCCATGAGGCGTTTGAGCCCTGTATTCAGCTCTTTCAGTAATTCCCTGTCCTCTGGGCGGACGGCATATCCGAATTGTTCGTCGGGCATGCCAAAAGTCCCAAGAATCATGATAGACGCTTTTTTGACGGCATCCCGGGCCGATGCATCATTTATGACGGCGGCATCGATCCGTCCGCTGATCACATCCTCAATAACCCTAGGAGTTGAATCATAGTAAACCAGCGTGAATTTCTTCCTGGCTTTTTTAATCAGGTTTTCATCGATCCACCTAGCTTCCATCGTGTCCTGCTGCACACCGATTTTGTTATGATGGGCCATCGCCGTCTTGCGTGTCAACTTGGAATCTTTCCTGACAATTAAAACCTGCCGGATTTTCCAATATGGAATAGTAAAATAGACCTGCTTTTTCCTTTCCCCGGTGATGCTCATCCCGGAAGCAATCAGGTCGATCTCTTTGCCGATCAGGCTGGAAACAATGCCATCCCAAGCGATCGGCTGATGTTCGACTTTGAATCCCATCTCTTTGGCGATCCAGTCGAGGGCCTTGACATCAAAACCATCGGGAATGCCGCTTTTGTCAACAAAGGCAAAGGGCGGGAAGTTTGCGTCAATTCCATTGATGTAAATTTTTTCCTGTGCCCAGGACGGGAACACACCGATCAAAAATAATACGGGCAAAAGCAGGATGAATTTCCACAGAAATCTTCTGTTCATCGGTTAAGTACCTTTCCTGCCCGGGCCGCGTGAAAAGCCATATCGTCCTGAGGCTATGAGCGCTGGGCCAGGGATTTCGCCTTCTCCTGAAGCAGGATGTCTTCCGGATCAACGGCCTCGATAATGATGCCATGCGGCAGGGGACGGCCATCCCGGCCTACGTGAACGAAAGTGAGAAATCCATCGAGGACCTGTTCATCGTTATGGCCAAAGACGATATTGACATAGGTCACCAGGCGACTCCGGCCCGCAAAGACGACCTTGCTTTCAAACCGGAGAATATGCCCTGCCCGGACAGCCTTTGAGAAAACCATGCCGTGAATATTCATACAGACGATTCTTTCCGGCGACGTCAGGCTGGCTGCCGCAATGAGGCCGGCTTCCACAAACCATTCAGCCCCGCGTCCGGCAAAAAGAGTCCCGTGATGGTTCAGATCCTGCCCTTTCACATGCCGGTGGATCACATAGGTCTTTATGTTCATCTGCCTACATCCGCCATTATTTCCTGCAGACAGCTTGCTGCAAAGCATCCCACAAACTGCCGGGATAAATCAGTTTCCAACCGGGATTTTCATCCCTCGTGGCATGGATCGCCAACCGGCTCTTATCGTAGTAAACCACCTTCAAATAGCGGACCTGATTGTTTTGACAATCGACTTCGTTCAAGATTTCGATATACTTGAATTCCCCATAATCCTTCCTGGCATTCTTCAGGTCCTTCTGGATCTGCCTGAAATACTTGCTCTGTGCAGAGGGTGTAATCCTTGACCAGACCTGGGTGCGCTGATCCGGCAAATGAGAAACACGGTTCATATCCATAAAGACGGCGTCTCGGTATTTTGTGAAGCCCACGAAGACCCACTTCGCATTCTGTGCTTCCACCCATGCCGGGAGGGTCCCGACCAGTAAAAATGCTGAGAATGTCAGCGATACCAGTATCTTGATGATCACGGCATGGATATCCATGCCGTTCCTATGGATGGGGATCCTGTTTATCATGTTTCATACCCTTGCCCATGGAGAGGTTTTCGGATTGGTTCCTGAGGGAAATTCATCAACGATCCTTCTGTTCGATTTCCTTTCGGATGATCCGGTCAATCAGCTTTTCATACCAGCAGACATAGGGGAAAAAATCCAGAAAGCCGCAGTGGCCGCCATAGCGCTGAATCAGCAGGTGCAGATTCGGATTTTTTTCCAGGCTCAAAAAATCATCGACAGGAATGAATGGGTCATCCTCGGAAATGATAATCGTGACGGGCATGGAAAGCTCTTTGAATGCGCCGTTCAGCAGGGTATAGCCTTTGAAATAGCTCCGGTAATCCGTGAATTCGGGGTACCAGGGCATGATGGCTTCCGTCAGCGCCAGGCAGGTCCTGTGATCCAGCACACCGTTAAAATCGTACTTCTCGGGAAACAGGGACTGCTTTTTCCGGAGGGATTTCTTCCACTTTTTCAAAAAGTATAAACGGTAAAAGGGCAGGCTCTCGTCAATACAGACCGTGGCTTTGTAGGGATCGAGCGCCGGACTGATGGAAAAAACATGCTTTAAGTTAAAAATCCTGGAGGTCCTTTGCCTCAAGGCTATCCGCAGGGCGAAATTGCCTCCCAGGGAAAATCCAACCAGATAAGCAGGCAGATCATTCGACTGCTGACAAATATTCTTAACGACTTGAAAGGTTTCCCCAATGAGGGCCCCGTGAAACAAACCTTCATTGAGGTGATGGCTTTCACCATGGTCCCGCAGGTTAAGCCGGAAGATATCGTATCCCTTTCCGAACAGATATTTTGCTGTGGATAGAATATAGGCTGAATGGGAACTACCCTCCCAGCCATGGATCAAAATAACCAGGCCTTTAGATTTTGTTTGCGGCTGGCAGGAACGATAACCCAGCAAGCGGATACCGTTGCCTCCTTCCATGATGCTCTCTTGGGCAGCATCCTCCATCGGATTCCGGCCGATGTTCCGGACGGGAGATGTCGCAACCATGGATTGAAGATGAGGATTCCTGGCCAAAATACCGGGATGAAATTTCTTTTTCATGCACAAACCCATAAACAAATTAAATTCCAACGGCAGCCTAAACTCGAAAGAAGCCGTCACACCTGCTGATTGAGGAAAGCCTCCACCGCGCTGATCAACCGCTCCGGTTGATCAAGGGGCGTCATGTGCCGTGAATCGGAGATCACCACCATCTGCGCTTTCCGCATCTTGCTGACGTAGGCTTCTTTGAATGAAGGCGGTGTATAGTCCTGATCCGCCGAAATCACGAGCGTGGGACAGGTAATCTGGTGCAACCGGTCCGCGACACTCCATCCGGAAAGAGCCCGGAGAGAAGCAAGATAGGCTCCCTTGTCATTCCCGGCCCATCGCTGGATGAAAACCTTTCGCAGCGGTTCCTGATCCGGCTCCGGAAAAAGCATTTGACCTAAGACCTCCGCCATTCTACGCATCCCGAAAAAACGCACGATCATCCTTCGCAGGAAAAAGGCCCAGCGATCACGGAAACGCCGGAAAACCAGCTCGGGGCCACTGTTGACAATCACCATCGCCTTGATCAGTTCGGGGAAACTGACGGCCATCTGGAAGGCGATCATGCCCCCCATGGAGTGACCAACCACATAGGCCGGATAGAATTCAAGACTTTTCATCAATCCGGCCGTATCCCGGGCAAAAAGAGGGATGCTGTAAGGGCCTTTGGGTTTGTCAGACCGGCCATGGCCCCGGACATCAATGGTCAGAACTTTGCATTTTCCGAAAAAAAACGCCACTTGTTTTTGCCAGTCCAATGAACTGGACCCCAGGCCATGAATAAAAAGCAGAGGGGTCCCCTCTCCGGTCAGTTCATAATAGAGATCGATATCACCAACACGAATTTTCGGCATAATGCTTTCTTCCTACGGATGAAGGAGCGTCGAATCATGGACCAGATATCTTTCCAGAAGACCGTAAACAAGGCTACGGCGGTGGCTACGTGCATAGCCACATCAAAAATCAGGGCTCCTTCCTCAATCCCGAAGAGCTTCTGAAAAAGCACGAGGTGGCCTGAACTGCTGACAGGCAGGAACTCCCGTCAGACCCTGGACCATCCCCAGAAACAGCGCTTCCCATGCGGTCATTACGATCAATCCTTTTTTCTGGTATGTGGCTGAAAAATCGCGCTGATCCTTTCATAAACATTGCATTTAGTCCAGGAAAAAACAGGTTGACGGCCGCCTTAAAAAATTCCTTGTATTTAAGATAGTCCTTCGCTATATATCAGGCGCATGACAAATCGGGAGACGGTTTATATAACTTAAACCCCAATTTTTTATGGTGCTGTGATGAATGGATTGTCCTTAAAACCCCGCTTCTTCTGAAGAGAACGGGGTTTTTTTCTGTAGGGCATGATGCAGCGCCTGAGGAGGTGATGCGGCGGTAGTAAGGGTGTGGTCATTGATTTTTTTATTTCATGGTTTTGTATTATCATTCTTTTGAAGGGAGGATTAGGAATGGAAAAGGGAAATAAAAGTGCAGGCGGAGAGGGCTTCCTCGAGCGTTTTGGCCTCGGGCTTGCAGCCTGGAGTGAAAAGTGGTTTCCCGACGCATGGGTATTTGCCCTCGTAGGCATTGTGATCGTTTATGTCTTTGGTCTTCTCATCGGTGAGAGTCCGGTCAAGCTCGCGACCGAGGGCGGCAAGGCGTTCTGGGTCCTGATACCCTTTACCATGCAGATGGCATTCATTATCATCGGCGGATATGTGCTTGCCTCCACTCCCGCCGTTTACTGGGTGATCCAGAAGGTGGCCGGAATCCCCAAGACGGGAAGGGGAGCCATCGCCTTCGTGGCCTTCTTGTCTCTGGTGACGTCCCTGATCTCCTGGGGGTTAAGCCTCATCTTCAGCGGCCTTTTGGTCCGCGAATTGACGAGAAAGGTTAAGGGAATGGACTACCGGGCCGCGGGGGCCGCAGCCTACCTCGGGTTGGGCGCCATCTGGGCCCTCGGTCTTTCCTCCTCGGCGCCCCTCATGATGGCCACAAAGGGGGCAATTCCACCTAAACTCTTTGAGATCAGCGGTCTGATCCCCCTGACTCAGACGCTTTTCATCTGGGAAAATTTCTGGATGATAGTCGCCCTCATTGCGGTTTCCGTACCCATTGCCTACTTCTCGGCTCCGAAACCCGAGCGCGCCAAGACGGTGGATTACTTCAACCTGAAATTTGAAGAGATCGATACGAGCATCGAGGCGCGGCAGAAACCGGGAGAGTGGCTTGAATACAGCCCTCTGCTGATCATCCTCGTGGCAGGTCTTCTTTGTTGGTACCTGATAGACCTCTTCAGCAAGGATCCCAGGGGGCCCATCGCGGCTCTGGACCTCAATAACTACAACCTGATTTTCATCACCGTGGGCATGCTCCTGCACTGGCGGCCCAAGCGTTTCCTCAAGGCCGTGGCGCAGTCGATTCCCGCAACGGGCGGCGTTCTGATTCAGTTCCCCTTCTACGCCGTGATCTTCGGAATGATCGTCGGTACGGGGATCAACAAGTGGTTGGCCGACCTCTTTTACAGCATGACGACCCAGGGAACCTACCCGCTTCTGGTGGCCGCCTATTCGGCCATCCTGGGGGTCTTTATCCCCTCCGGCGGAGGCAAGTGGGTCATCGAGGCGCCTTACGTCCTGCAGGCGGCAATTCAGCATCATGTGAACCTCGGATGGGTGGTGGTGATCTACAATGCTGCCGAGGCCCTGCCGAATCTGCTCAATCCCTTCTGGATGCTGCCGCTTCTGGGACTGCTCCATATGAAGGCCCGGGATCTTGTCGGCTATTCAGTGCTCCAGATGTTTGTACACATACCGCTCGTCTTCTTCCTCTGCTGGCTGTTTGCGCAATGGATCCCCTTCGTTCCGCCGATGAAGTGACGGCGGTAAAGGAAGAGCGATGAAAAAAGAAGGCCGCTCCTTTTGGGGCGGCCTTTCTTGTTCATTGGCCGGTCTAAAGTCTTGCGGGCCTTATCTCTAAAAACGGATGACAGAAACAGGGGTTGCCAAGGGGATAAAGACGCATAGCGAATATTCAGATAGATAGGCTGTCAATCCACGAGAGGAATCGGTCTCTGCCTTCCAGAAGATCCTTCTGAAAAACCATTACACGGCCATTCTGAAAAGGTAACATTTTATCACTTACTTGTGGAAACCGACAGCGATACCTGTCATATTTTATAAGATAACTGACTTGACATAGAAGAAAAATTACTCTTATACTTCCCCGCCCAAAAAGGGAGTTCTTATCTGTAAGAAGATACATTGTGGAGGTTAACTTATTCATGGAGTCTATGCAAGAAATCGTCAGTCATTATAAACGAAGGCTATCCATTTTACTGCTCGTCATCATGATTCTGACGGTCATCGTCGGCGTTTATTTTTACATCCAATACAAAAAAACCTACGTGACCACCGATGACGCCTATGTGACGGGCAGAATCCACACCGTTGCTGCCAAAGTCTCCGGCACGGTAAAGACCCTGTATGTCCAGGACAATCAATACGTCAAAAAAGACGATCTTCTCGTTGAAATTGATGAACAAGACTATGATGTCAAGCTCAAGGAAGCGGAATCCTCCGTTCAGGCTGAACAATCGAAACTGACAGAGATTTCTGCAAGAAGGGACGTGTCCAAAAAACAGCTTACGGAAATGCACTACCGTGTCGAATCGGCGCGGGCCAACCTCAAACTTCAAGAAACCCAGTTTAAGCAGGCCGACCTGGACCTAAAACGCGCGGAACGACTCTATAAGAAAGAAATCCTGCCCGAAGAAAGACTGGAAAAGGCTAAAACGGCCTACGACGTAGCCGTAGCCCAGATGGAGGCAGCACGGGAACAGTTCAAGCAGGCCGAGGCGGCCTATGAAACGCAGAAATCTTTAATATCACAAGCAGAATCGGCATATCAATCGCAGGGTTCCGTCGTAAAGCAAAAGGAGGAAGTCCGCAAAGCAGAGGATTTAAAGAAGGGCTATACAAAAATTTACGCACCGTCCGATGGTTTTATCACAAAAAAATCCGTGGAAGCGGGAAACCAGATTCAAGCCGGGCAACCCCTCATGGCCGTGGTCCCCCTTCAGGATGTCTGGGTGGTAGCAAACTACAAGGAAACGCAGATTGAAAAGGTCAAGCCCGGTCAGAAAGTCCGCGTCAAAGTGGACACCTATCCCGACCGGGCGTTTGAAGGCCGCGTGGACAGCATCATGGCCGGGGCGGGCTCCGTGTTTTCCCTTTTCCCGCCTGAAAACGCCACCGGCAACTATGTCAAGGTGGTTCAAAGGATTCCCATCAAGATTGTTCTTGACAAGAATACAGACCCCGAGCACGTCCTCAGGGTCGGGATGTCTGTGGAACCGACCATCATCACCGGAAAATAGGGCTGTTTCTCCGTTAAATGCAGGGTACCATGGCGCAAAGCAAGAACATGTGGATCGTGGCCATTACGGTAATGCTCCCTACCCTCATGGTCATTGTGGACACATCGGTGGTGAATGTTTCTCTCGATCATATCCGGGGGAGCCTGTCCGCCGGAATCGACGAGGCCACCTGGTCGATCACCTCCTACCTGGCTGCCAATGCCATTATTATTCCCATGACCGGCTGGCTGAGCCGTTTTTTCGGCAGAAAACGTTTTCTCATCTTTTCGGTAACGCTCTTTACCTTAAGTTCCCTACTCTGTGGGCTTGCCTGGAATATTCAAAGTCTGGTTGTTTTCAGAGTCCTTCAGGGGCTTGCCGGCGGTTCCTTGCAACCCATCTCGCAGGCGATCCTGCTGGAGACGTTCCCGCCTTATCTTCATGGTACAGCCATGGCGATCTTTGGCGCCGGTGTTATGTTCGGTCCCATCATCGGACCCCTCCTGGGGGGATGGATTACAGATAATTGGTCCTGGCAATGGATCTTCTTTATCAACATCCCGATTGGGTTCCTTTCCATTATGATGTCCCTTTTATTCATTTCGGACCCGCCCTATATGAAGCGTACGTCGCTGAAAATCGACTACTGGGGTTTGATGCTACTGGCCATTGGCGTCGGCTGCCTCCAGATGGTTCTGGACCGAGGACAGCAGGAAGACTGGTTTTCCTCTGAGATGATCATCTGGTTGACCATGGCATCCGTTATCGCCCTGCTGATTTTCATCTTGGTCGAGTGGACGGCGGAAAATCCTATCGTCAATCTGCGGGCCTTTAAAAACCCAACCTTCACCCTGGGCAATGTCGTTATCTTTCTGATCCTTGCCAATCTCTTTGGCAGCATCATCCTTCTGCCGATCTACCTCCAGACTCTCATGGGATACACGGCCACGCTGGCCGGCATTGTCCTGGGACCGGGCGGCGTGGCCAATGTTTTAACGATGCCGATTGTCGGTAAATTGGTGAACCGGGTCAATCCGAAAATTCTGATTGCCTTCGGGGTCATCCTGATTGCCGGCTCGACGCTGGCCATGTCACAGTTCAATCTGTTTGCCGATTTTATGACCGTCTTGTGGCCCCGTGTTTTCATGGGTATCGGCCTGGCTTTTGTCTTTATTCCGATCACCACCATAACCCTCTCATCCATTAGAAAAGAAGAGATGGGCAACGCCACCTCCATTTTTAATCTAATGAGAAATCTGGGGGGCAGTGTGGGAGTCGCCTGTGTGGCTACCCTGCTGAGCCGGAGGGCACAGTTTCATCAGTCCCGTCTGGTGGACCGTCTGACACCCTTCGATTTGAATTATGACTGGAGCTCTCAGCAGGCCGCTCAGGCTCTGCAATACAGGGGATTTGAAAACGGCTTGGCCAACCATGGCGGGCTTGCCGTGATGTACGAGAAAATGCTGCGGGAGGCCAGCATGATGTCCTTCAACGATGTCTTCTATCTCCTGACCCTCTTGATCCTCATGACTTTACCGCTGGTGTTTTTCATGAAAAGGATCAGGCACAGCGCCTCGGATGTCCATTAGGTTCCTGAAGAATTTGCAAATACAAACCAACCGGGTCCAGTGACTCTTCGGATTTACCCGGTGCGCGGGGAGATATTAACTTTTACATATAATCGATCGATGGCGGCGATCAGCCATTCGAGAGGCTATCCCTGTTCCAGCCCTGTTATGATCTTCATCTTCATAGACCACCCGGAACGATCTGTCCTGATTTCTCTGCAGGCCTGACTATATTGGAATTCGAAAATAATCCTCCCCTGATATTGCCCATCTTGTTCGACTCTATATCCTCTTACAGTACCTCCATAAAAAGAAGGTTCTTGTCTCTCTTTATGAAAATAAATTTTACCCCCCACCAGTTTTTGGGCTTTATCTTCCTTTAGTTTCCACCAACCGCTTTCCCAGATATCATCTCGCAGCTTTTTAAAATTATTTAATTTTTCGATTAAATGTATTTTCACGTCAGACCCTCCTTTTATGAGAAATATTCATTCCCAATTCCTATGATCCGTAATTCTTCTCCATCTGAAAACAAAAAGCCCTGTCTCATTGTAATGGACAGGGCTTCAGCAATTTCTGTAGTTTCCCTATTTGGGAAGAGGAGTCATCAACTTTTTCAGTGATGTCGATTACATTGTTTGGTCTTATGTTATGCTCAATTTAAGAAAAGTCAAGACATTTTAAGTATTTTCTATCGAGTTTTACGATTTCATGCATGGGAAAGGCTGATTTTACCGTTTCAAATCAGGTCAAAAACTCAATAGAAAACTTTGCGAATGAGAAAGGAGACGCAAAGGGTAGCACAGACAAAGAAAAAGGGGTTAAGCTGTTATCGCCTAACCCCTTGATTTTACTGGTGAGCCCTGTCGGGATCGAACCGACAACCTACTGATTAAGAGTCAGTTGCTCTACCTGCTGAGCTAAGGGCCCCCCTGGTCTTGAAGTAGGGTCGTCTTATTCTTTTATCTGGCGCGCCCGGTACGACTCGAACGTACGACCAACAGATTCGAAGTCTGCGACTCTATCCGGCTGAGCTACGGGCGCGTGATTTGTCGTCTTCAGAGGTCAAAAAAAATGGGGTGAGTGAAGGGGCTTGAACCCTCAACCTCCGGGGCCACAACCCGGCACTCTAACCACTTGAGCTACACCCACCACACATCTGGTACGCCTGCAGGGATTCGAACCCGGGACCTACGGATTAGAAGTCCGTTGCTCTATCCAGCTGAGCTACAGGCGCGCATGCGTTTTAACCCGGCTTAAAGAGAAAGCGTAATAACCCCTTTGACATTTTTTGTCAAGATCAAATCACGGGCCGATTCAAGGTCGTACATATCCGGCTATCCCATCAAATTGATAGCCCCTTTTCTGAATACCCTCGCCATTCGAATCCACCGTATAAAAATAGCGCCTTTTTGACGGATGATACCATCGATAGAGTTCCCGTGTAAAGGTCAGGCGGGACGTAGCGATGTTCCCGATGGTTCCTTCCAAGATATATCCCTGCATAGACCGTTTTGCACTTTTTAAATCATAACCGTAAAAGTGATCCTCTCTTTGCGGATGAAACCACCGGTAAAACTCGGTCGTCCCGGGAATACCTGGGTTGAAAAGACGGAAGGCGATTCCCTGCTTTTGGTATCCCCTGGTTTGCAGGGTGACCGATTCGGCCTGTGGATTGGTCGTGAAAAAATAGTCTGAGCCCCGGACATATCTGTAAACATCCAATATTTTCGGAATATTATCCTGTACGATGTCCAAGGAGAGCTCAACATCCGTATGGCCTCCATTGGAATCAAAAGCAACATAATCTCCATAGTGACCCGGGAACAGTTGCCGGGTATCGATGATAATATTGACATAATTTGTTTGCCGGGTCACGACGCCTTCATCGGGAGACAGGGTGATATTTCCGGCATTCAATTTCATGATGTCACTTCCGTAAACCCGGACTCCCTCGATGGTCACAGGACCATTTCTGTTCACCAGAGACAGGACATGAGCACCATTGGAAAGCCCATCGGCCACCAGGAATTCAGCCCGTTCCGGGTCCTCTGCAAGGCCATCCTGCTGATAAAGGAACCGGTCATCCAAAAAGACGGCCAACTGACCTTTGTCCGGACCTTTCCGGAAATAAACGTAAATACCCGTCCCCGAAAAGCGATACCTCAGCGTACTGCCTTCACCCGGCGCGGACGGATATCCCTGCTCTTCTGACCATTTTCCGTGCAGTTCCAGTCTGTCTTTCAAAAAACGAGGCGTTGCATAAAGATTCGTGCCCGGAACCTCTTCACTTAAAAAGGAAACGTACTTGCCACGGATTACGGATGTCTCCTTATCTCGATCGGATTTTTCTCCGGTGACAGCCTGCCATTTGAGCTTATTCCAGCCTTTATTGGCCACCTTGATCCGTTTGCTGACCTGCTCACCTTGCATCACTACCCCGAAGTCTACCTGGACAGGATCGACGTCCATTAACGGTTCTGTGTTTTTGTCCACCAGATTGAAGCGGAAATAAAATGAACCAGCTCCCCCGTTCAATTGCAAGCGGACCATTTCCCGATGATTGCCTGTCTCGATATTCTTGTTTAAGGTGATGATCTGACTGCCCGCTTCAAGAATCAGTTGAACCGGAAGGGGAGATTTTCTGCCTCTGCCGTTACGATTTGAGAGTTCATCTTTGGGCAGTTTGAGTTGAATCCGCAGTTCATTCACCTCATTTCCCAGAGAGCCGATCAGGCTCTTTTGATCAGAAGCCGCCCAGCCGTCCGGTCCGGTCGTTGACCAGGTCACCGGTTCGGAATCGCTGTTCCTGATGGTGATGACCCCCCTGCACGTTTTGCCGGCACTCAGCAAACCCAGATCCATTTCCCTGGGAGAAATGGTCACAGCCGGCTGTACCGCCCACACATTTGTTAAGGCCATCCGATTCAAAAGGCCGGTGGAGGTGGGGCCCGGCAGGGAAAAAGAACCCATCATCACGAGAGAAACAAAGGAAACAACCAGGTAAAATTGCCGGCGCATGATGTACTCCTCTATCATTTATAGATCATTTATGGTGCCCTTTCTAATCCAAAGAAAAAAAGAACGCAATGATTTTTCACACGAAATAACTTGACACCTTGAAAATATCGTATATATCTTGCCGCCTCTTTTTATGTTTTTTACGTCCGTCATGGAAATCTTGAGCTAAAAAATACATTTAAATGCTGAATCAGAATCTAAAATACTGGGTCGCACTGAAATGGGTGGAGGGGGTCGGCAACGTGGGCTTCAAGTCACTGTTAGAGGCCTTCGGTACTCCCCAGAAAGTCTTTGAGGCACCGTTATCGATGATCAAGGCTGTCCCGGGTATCGGCGATAAAACGGCTCGGCAGATCAAAGCGTTCAAAGATTGGAAAAAAGTTGAAAAGGAACTGGAGTGCGCTGACAGAACCGGTGTTTCTATCGTCACATCGCAGGATCCCCTTTATCCGTCGCAACTTCTGAATACCTATGATTACCCTGCCTTTCTCTACGTCAAGGGTCACCTGAAAGAAGACGATGTCAATGTGGCAGTCGTCGGATCCCGGACGGCCAGCACCTACGGCAAATTCACCACGGAAAGACTCTGCCGTGAGCTGGTTCTAAGGGGTATTACGGTAATCAGCGGTCTGGCCAGGGGAATTGATTCTGCCGCACACCGGGGAGCCCTGTCCGGAAAGGGGCGAACGATAGCCGTTTTAGGATGCGGTCTGGATATCGTATACCCCCCGGAAAACGAAAAACTGTTCGACGAGATTTCCTTACAGGGAGCGCTGATCTCGGAATTTCCCTTCGGCACCCCACCCAACGCCCCGAATTTCCCTGCCCGGAACCGGATCATCAGTGGGATTTCCCTAGGGGTAGTGGTCGTGGAGGCCAGTGAAAAGAGCGGATCTCTCATTACTGCCCGCATTGCCCTGGAGCAGGGGCGAGAGGTTTTCGCCGTTCCCGGAAGCATTGATTCCTCCGGATCCAGGGGTACCAACAAATTGATCAAGCAGGGTGCCAAACTGATCGAAAATGTCGAGGATATCCTCGAAGAAATTCTCCCACAGGTCACAATTGCACCGAAGGTAGTCAAACCGGATCAGCGGCAAAAGCAACCTGAGGATCATCAGAAAATTCTTACCTTATCACCGGACCTTGTTCTCAAAGAAACTGAAAAAACCGTATGGCAGGTTCTTTCGCAAAAACCTGTGCATATCGACCAGATCATTACGTCCACCGGACTGACGGCCCATGAGGTGCTCGGCATCCTTTTAAATCTTGAATTACAGGGACTCATCGAGCAAAAGCCGGGCAAGACTTACATGCGCAAGGAGTCATAATCATGATGCTGGATTCTCTTATCATTGTGGAATCACCCACAAAGGTCAAAACTATCAAAAAATACGTCGGAGCAAACTTCGATGTCCGGGCCTCCATGGGACATGTCAAAGATCTCCCCAAGAGCGTCCTGGGCATTGACATTGAACACGATTTTTCACCCACTTACCAGGTGATCGAAGCCAAAAAGAAAACCCTGTCCGAATTGAAGAAGGCAGCAAAAAATGTCGCGCACATCTTTCTGGCTCCCGACCCGGACCGAGAGGGTGAAGCGATCGCGTGGCATATTGCCGAGGAAGTCGGCACAAAAGACAAGAAAATCTATCGCGTCCTTTTCAATGACCTGACAAAAAACACAATCCTGGAAGCCATCAACCATCCCCAGGAACTGGATTTTAATAAATATGAGGCCCAGCAGACCCGCCGAATATTGGATCGGCTGGTAGGATATAAGATCAGCCCCCTGCTCTGGGAAAAGGTCAGACGAGGGTTGAGCGCCGGACGCGTCCAGTCCGTCGCAGTCCGCATGATCTGTGATCGCGAGGACGAAATCCGTAAATTTATCCCGGAAGAATACTGGTACGTTACAGCCACGCTGGAGGGCGTGAATCCGCCACCCTTCGAGGCGCGCCTCATTAAAATCGATGAGAAAAAGGCCAAAGTCAGTACAGAAGCCCAATCGGCCGATCTCGTGGAGAAACTGAAAACCGCACCCTTTGTGGTTGTCAGAGTAGAGAAGAAGGAGACGAAACGCTCGCCCTCGCCTCCTTTTACGACCAGCAAACTCCAGCAGGAAGCCTCCAGAAAACTGAGCTTCTCCGCCAAGAAAACCATGAGCGTGGCGCAGAAACTCTATGAAGGAATCGAACTGGGCCCAGAGGGTTCCGTGGGGCTGATTACCTATATGCGCACCGATTCCTTTCGCATTGCCGACGAGGCCCTCAAGGAAGCCCGATCGTATATCCGCGAGAATTATAATCCGGACTACCTGCCCGCCAAGGCCAGAATCTTCAAAAACACCGGCACGGCCCAGGATGCCCATGAAGCGATCCGGCCTTCCTCCATGGCCTACAAACCCCAGGACATTAAAGCCTACCTGAGCAATGACCAGTTCCGGCTTTATCAGTTGATCTGGAATCGTTTTGTGGCCAGCCAGATGAATCCGGCCGTCTTTGATCAGACCACGATTGATATCTCCGCCGCTCATTGTATCTTCCGCGCCCAGGGATCCGTCATGAAATTTGCCGGCTATACGATCGTCTACACGGAGGGCAAAGAGGATAATGGCAACGGCAGTGGCGAAGACAGTGAATTCGGTAAGATGCTGCCCGCCCTTTCAGAAAAAGAAATTCTGAAACTGCTCTCGCTCAAACCTGAACAGAAATTTACCCAGCCGCCGCCCCGCTTCTCGGAGGCATCACTGGTTCGTGAACTGGAGGAGAACGGCATCGGCCGGCCGAGTACCTATGCAGCGATCCTGAGTACGATCCAGGACAGAGAATATGTCCGGCTGGAAAAAGGGCGGTTTTACCCAACCGACCTGGGCAGTATTGTCACAGAACTTCTGGTCAAAAATTTTCCCCAGGTGCTCGATGTTGCCTTCACCGCCTCCCTGGAAAGCCAGCTCGACATGATCGAAGCGGGCAAAATGAAGCGCCTTGACACGCTGAATCAGTTTTATCTGCCCTTCGAAACGGAGCTTCATAAGGCCAAAACGGCGATGAGAAACGTCAAGCGGGAAGAGACCCCTACCGACATGACCTGTGAAAAATGCGGCAGTCCCATCGTGATCAAATGGGGACGGAACGGGGAATTCCTCGCCTGTTCAAACTATCCGGATTGCAAAAATACTCAAAATTTCACCCGGACCAGCGACGGACAGATTATCCCGCCGGAACCGCAGACGACGGAGACGGACGTCGTCTGCGACAAGTGCGGCCGGCCCATGGTCGTCAAGGGAGGCAAGTTTGGCCCCTTCCTCGGCTGCTCCGGCTACCCCGAGTGTAAAAACGTCGTCAATATCAGGAAAGATGAGAACGGCGCCATCACGCCCGTCAAGGAGGAGATCAGCGACGTTGCTTGCGATAAATGTGGCCGGTCCATGGTCGTCAAACGGGGCAGGTTCGGCCCCTTCCTCGGCTGCGCCGGCTATCCTGAATGCAAGAACATCATGAAGACCAAGAAAGGTCCGGGCGGTGCCATCCAACCCCAGGAGGCCGAAGTGACGGATACCTCCTGCGATAAATGCGGCCGGCCCATGGTTGTCAAGCGAGGGCGCTTTGGCCGCTTTCTCGGCTGCTCCGGCTACCCCGAATGCAAGAATATCATGAAGATCAAGGCTTAGCGGTCAAAGCAGCAGGCACCCCTATTTTCCGATGACATCCGATTCCCCCATCATCATTATCGGCGGCGGTCTGGCCGGCTGTGAGGCGGCCTGGCAACTGTCCAGACGGGGATGCAAAGCGGTTCTTTACGACATGAAGCCGAAGCAGTTCTCCCCTGCTCACCAATCCCCCTATCTGGCGGAACTCGTCTGTAGCAATTCCCTGCGTGCCAACACCCTCGAAAATGCCGTGGGCCTCCTCAAAGAAGAGATGCGCATCCTGGATTCGCTGATCATGGAGGCGGCTGATGCCACGGCTGTCCCAGCCGGTAGGGCCCTGGCCGTTAACAGGACTGATTTCTCTCAATATATCGAAAACAGGCTCGCCTCACAGGACAAGTTGCATATCATCCGGGAAGAGGTCACAGAGATTTCTGGAAACGATCTGGTCATCATCGCAACCGGTCCGCTGACCTCCGATCTTCTGGCTCGGAGCATCGCCCGTCTGACTGGTTCGGACTCCCTTTACTTCTACGATGCCATCTCGCCCATCATTGACGCTGACTCCATCGATTTTGAAAATGTTTTCCGGGCATCGCGATATGATAGCGGCGAAGGGGATTACCTGAACTGCCCCCTGGAAAAAGAGGAATACGAATGCTTCTGGAAGGCCTTGACAGAAGGAGAAGATGTTCCGCTCCGGCACTTTGAAGAGATGAAGTGTTTCGAAGGTTGCCTCCCCGTAGAAGTCATGGCCAGGCGGGGAATCCGGACCCTGACCTTTGGGCCCATGAAACCGGTCGGCCTCATCAGCCCGAAGACGGGCCGTCAGCCTTACGCGGTCGTCCAACTCCGTCCTGAAAACCGTGCCCTGTCATTGTTTAACATGGTGGGGTTTCAGACCAAACTGACATGGCCGGAACAGCGGAGAATCTTTCAAATGATCCCGGGGCTGGGAAAAGCGGAATTTGTCCGGTATGGTAGCATCCATCGCAATACCTTTATTAATTCCCCTGCCCTGCTAAAAAAAACCCTGCAATTGCACCGTCACGAAAATGTGCTTTTCGCCGGGCAGATCACGGGGGTCGAGGGATACGTGGAATCGGCCGCCATGGGTCTTCTGGCTGGCTTGAATGCGGCCTGCCTCTCGGCAGGAAAGGAAATCCCTCTGCCGCCGGATACAACAGCCATGGGTTCCCTGGTGCACCATATTACCGATACGGACAGCAGGACCTTCCAGCCCATGAACGTCAATTTCGGCCTCTTTCCAACCCTTCCGGAAAAAGTAGCAAAAAAAAACCGGGGAAGGGCCTACGCCGAGCGTGCCCTCGCCGCCCTGCAGGAATGGATAAACATGATCTCGATACAGACGGCTTCATAAAAAGGTCCAGAGACAAGGCGCACAAATCCTGAGGGGTGAGGCGTATAGTCGCATACGCCGCAACGACGAAGGATGAAGCGCAACACAGTCTATGGTCTTTTGATGTAGCCGTCCTTACTCCAGCATATCCTTGAGAAGAGGCATCATCCGGTTCATAGCCAGGCGCCCTTCTTCAATGGCCTCCGCGGCCCGATTGAATTCCAGCAGACCGATGTGGTTCAGACGGGGCGAAACCAGGACTTCAGGCGGCTCACCGGCAAGCCGCTGCCTGGTGATCCGATCCTGCATGATGTTGATGGACATGGCAATCACTTCAAACAGGGAGGGGCCCCGGTCCTGCGACGATTGACCATAACGCTTGAAGATCGACAGATTCGTCTTGCGAAGCTTGCCGTTGAAAAAAGCTGCCAGCTTCCTCGGCAAGGTCAGGTCCTCCATTTGTTGATTTTCCGGGGGTCGTTGATCGGGCATTTTGGTAAATCGATGTTTCCCCATGATATCCGAATTCAGATTGACAGCAATGACCACATCGGCACCCATGGCACGGCACAGCGATACGGGAACGGGATTGACCAGACCCCCATCCACCAGCCACTGTGCATTCTGCTGATGGGGGGTCAGAATCCCCGGCAGAGACATGCTGGCCCGGATGGCATCCATCAGGGAACCCTTCTGCAACCAGATCTCTTGGCCTGTCTTCAGATCCGTGGCCACCGCGGCAAAGGGAATCGACAAATCCTCAATGGCGGAATCAGACAGGTTTTCTCTGAAATAATTAATGATTTTCCCCCCTTCAATCAGGCCGGAGCGTGGCAGGGTCATGTCCATGAAACCCAGAATGTCCGCCCAGGTCAGTTCGCGGATCCAGTGGTCCATCGGGTCCAGGAAATCGGCGGCATAAGCCCCGGCAACGACAGCCCCAATAGAAGTGCCGCAAACCAGATCGATCTTAATCCCCTCATCCTGTAAGCTCCGGATGACACCGATATGCGCCCAGCCACGTGCGGAGCCACTCCCCAACGCAAGTCCTATCTTGATTGCCATGCACCCTCCTGATGAATCTTCAAACGCTTGACCTCTTCCTGACAAAACGTAAAAAATAGTTCACAACGGGCGAATCAAATGTTCTTTCGCCTATAGAGGAGAAAAGATAATAGTTTCATCTTCGTCATGATGATTCCTGCGCCTCCTGGAAGCGAAAAAGATTTTTGAGCCGCTGTGAACCCATTTTTGCAAGTTTTTGCTCACAGCACATGAAAAACTCCGTTCAGACGGAATACCCCATAAAGGACTGGCATTTTATCGACAATCGATGATAATTTAAAGAACATTTTTCAACAGGCTCATGAAATCAATGACAACGGCCATGATCAAACAGCTGCTGACCAACCGGAATTTCATCTTTTTCTTATCGATCATCTTCGGGCTGCTCTTCAGCAGACCGGCTGAATGGCTGAAACCCATGATTATGCCTGCACTCGCCCTGGTGATGACCCTGTCAACGGTGGGCATTTCCAATGATATTTTCCGGTCTCCCCGAAACCTTGTTCTACCGACCCTGATCGGCACGGTCATGAGTTACCTGATCCTGGGCAGCGCCATCATTGGCATGAGCGCCTTGCTGATCAGGGATGAAACGCTCTGGGTAGGATATGTCCTGATCGCCGCTGTTCCTCCGGCAGTTGCAGTGATTCCATTTGCCCATTTTCTGAAAGGGGATATTTCCTATTCCCTGATGGGCACGGTCGGTGCCTACCTCAGTGCCCTGATCATTATGCCGTTGATGGCGCTGGGGCTGCTGAAATCCATGCCTTTTGAACTTTGGAAACTCATTGAAATTATGCTTGAACTGATCATCCTGCCCCTTGCCGCCTCCAGGATTATTCTCTGGAAGGGATGGCAAAAGCGGATAGAACCTGTCCGTGGTGTGATCGTAGATTGGAGTTTTTTCCTTGTGCTTTACATCATTACCGGCCTGAACAGCGATGTTTTGATCAGCCAACCCTTGTCGATCATCCCGGTGATCATCATCGCCTTCGTAAGTACGTTTCTCCTGGGATCTCTCATCGAAAAGGCGGGAATCCTTTTCCGTATCCGTAAAGACAAAATCACCAGCCTGGTTTTACTGGGCACTCTGAAAAATTATGGACTTTCCGGGGGACTGGCGCTAACTTTATTCAGCAGGGAAGCCTCACTGCCTTCGGCTGTCTGTAGTATTTTTCTGATTCTATTCTATCTATGGCTGAGCTTTCGAAAACGCCTGAAGGGAGGTGAATGATAAGAAAAAAGTCAATCGCAAGATGTCTTATCGGCTCTTCATGAAGCCGCGACACCTGAATCGACTCACCCCCTGAGTCTTTTGAAAAAGGAGGAGCATGGCCATGATGGATTATCCTTTACTGTTGAGAACCTTCCTTCTAAGGGCAGTAAAATATTTTCCCAAGAAAGAAATAGTTTCTGTCTACCCCCATGAGATTTTCCGGTACACCTATGCCGATTATTTCAAAAGAACCTGCCAACTCGCCCACGCCCTCGCCTCGCTGGGCATTCAAAGAGGGGATCGCGTTGCCAGCTTAGCCTTGAATAGCCACAGGCATCTGGAACTTTACTTCGGCGTTCCCTGTACAGGGGCGACGCTTCATACCGTCAACTTTCGGCTGCCCATGCATCATCTGGTCTATGTTTTAAATCATGCCGAAGATAAAGTCATCTTCGTAGACGAAGATCTGCTGTTCTTCGTTGAACTGGTAAAAGACCAACTGAAGACCGTCAAACATTTTATTATCATGTCTCAATCCGGCACCATGCCGCAGACCGGTCTGTCACCGGTCTATCTTTATGATGAATGGATTTCTCAGTTCCCGGAAACCTATGATTTCCCCGAAAATCTCAGTGAATGGGACCCGGCACTGATCTGTTATACCTCGGCGACAACAGGGGATCCTAAAGGCGTCGTCTATACACACCGGGGGCTTGTATTACACAGCTATGCCGTTGGTGTAACCCTGCGCGGTTCGGAAGAGGATTGCATTCTCCACGTGGTTCCCATGTTCCATGCCAATGCCTGGGGGATTCCTTTCCTCGGAGTCGGACTCGGATGCAAACATATCCTTCCCGGCCGTGAGGTCCTCAATATGGAGCTCATCTGCAGGATGATCGCCGACGAAAAGGTGACCTTCACCTGCGGTGTACCCACCATCTGGATGATGCTCTACCAATACCTGGAGAGCGGCGGCACCTACAACTTTTCCTCCCTCAAGTCCATCGCCTCCGGTGGTGCACCCTGTCCGCGTTTTCTCATGGAGGGTTTGAACGAAAAGTACGGGTTCCCCATTATCCAGGCTTACGGAATGACGGAAACCACCCCTCTTGCCCTTGCCGCAATTCCCAAAAGCTACATGGCTGATCTGCCGAAAGAGCAACTTTATGACGTCAAAACCAGTATCGGACTTCTTGCTCTCGGTCTTGAGATGAAAATCGCTAACGAAAGGGGCGAAGAAGTGAAAATGGACGGCAGGGAGTGGGGGGAAATCCTCCTCAAAGGACCCTGGATTGCCAAGGAATATGACCGGGATCCGGAGCGTTCAAAGCCGGTGTTTGAGGGCGGCTGGCTTCATACCGGCGACGTGGGAACCATCGATGAAGAGGGCTATGTCCGGCTTGTGGACCGAACCAAAGATCTCGTCAAGAGCGGTGGTGAATGGATTTCATCGGTAGATCTGGAAAATCTCACCATGGCCCATCCCAAGGTCATGGAAGCGGCGGTCATCGGCATTTCCCATCCGAAGTGGCAGGAACGGCCGCTGGGCTGCGTGGTTCTGAAGCCGGGGGAAACGGCCACCGCAGAGGATCTGAAGGATTTTCTCAAGAACAAGGTCAAGGCCGACTGGTGGATCCCCGATCAATTCGTCTTTCTGGACCAGATCCCGAAAACCAGTGTGGGCAAGTTCAGCAAGAAAGATCTCCGGGAGATGGTGGCCAGCGGAAAAATTGTCATTCCCGCAGAGTAATCCGGAGATTCTGTGATAAAGGGCCCGCGAGCGATGAATCAAATGTTTTTCGCCATTCAATGCATCAAGATAAGGGTTTATTTCTCATCACAGGGATGCCTGATCATCCCGGGAGCGAAAAAGATTTTTGAGCCGCTACGAAGCCATTTTTCACAGATTATGCTTGGCTTTTATAAAAGTTCTCTTGCACATTAAAAAGAGATGATTATATTAACTATGTTTTCATCGTTTCATAAACAAAAAAACAGACAAGAAAGGAGACATCATGGCTATTCAATTACCCGATCTACCTTATGCAAAGGACGCCCTGGCACCTGTCATTAGCGCCAATACCCTGGACTTTCATTACGGCAAGCATCACCGGGCCTATGTGGACAATGCCAACAAAATGATCGCCGGATCGGATCTCGAAAAGGAAAGCCTGGAGGCCATCATCAGAAAAACAGCAGGTGATGCGTCCAAGGTCGGTATTTTCAACAACACGGCGCAGGTCTGGAATCATTCCTTTTACTGGCAGTGCCTGAAGCCGGGCGGTGGCGGAGCACCCACGGGGGCTGTTGCCGCTAAAATAAGAGCGGTCTGGGGCAGCTATGATAAGTTTGTGGAAGAGCTCAAAACAGCAGGAACCACCCAGTTCGGCAGCGGCTGGGCCTGGCTGGTCCTCGATAAAGACCAGTTGAAGATCACGAAAACGGCTAATGCCGATACCCCCGTTGCCCACGGCCTGAAACCCCTGCTCACGATTGATGTCTGGGAGCATGCCTATTATCTGGATTACCAGAACCGCCGGCCCGACTATTTGGCCACCGTGATCGACAAATTGATCAACTGGGATTTCGTAAACAGCCGCCTCTCGTAAAAAGAGAAAGAAACATGTTCAAACCTAATATCGGTAAAGTGGATCGTATCGTACGCATTGCCATCGGACTGGCCATCATTGTTGCAGGCATGATCTATCAAAGCTGGTGGGGGGCGATCGGCATTGTGCCGATTTTCACCGCCACGATACGATGGTGTCCCGGCTATGTACCCTTCGGCATTTCCACCTGTGGGAAGGACACCTGTGAGAAACGGGATGGCTGAACCTCTGCCTGATTACAAAGATCACCGGGAACGTCTGAAAAAGAAATACCGCGAGTCCGGGATCGATGCCTTTCATGACTATGAGGCCGTCGAACTGCTGCTCTGCTATGCCATTCCGCAGGGGGACGTTAAACCGCGCGCTAAAGAGTTGTTGAGAACATTCGGCAGCATCAAAGGCATCATGGATGCAGAAATGGCGGACCTGTTAAAGGTAAAGGGGATCGGTCTCCATTCGGCAGTCCTGCTCAAACTGGTAAAAGATCTTGGCGTTCTTTACCTCAAGCAGCAGGCCATGGAGAAACCCCAGATTACCTGCACGAGCGAACTGCTGAATTACTGCAAGACCGTCCTCGGAGGACTCAAGGACGAGCAGTTCCGGGTGATTTTCCTGGACGCTCAGAACCGGATCATCGATGATGAACCCATCCAAGAGGGCATCGTCAACCAGGCCGTGGTTTACCCGAGAAAGGTCCTTGAAAAGGCCTTGAAAAGAAAGGCTTCTGCCATTATTCTGCTCCACAACCATCCCTCCGGTCATATCCGGCCATCTGACGCCGACATTCGTCTTACCAGGACTATCCAGGAAACCGCCAAGGTCCTGGATATCCTGGTTCACGATCACATCATTATCGGCGAGAACCGTTTCTTCAGCTTTCGGGAAGAAGGAATGATGGTTTAGAACGGTGAAGGTGTGAATGTCAGTACGAAGATGGTCAGGGTGATCCAGCCGATCACTTTTCTGTTGCCATCCAGCGGAATCCACTCATAAACTACCCGCGGATGGTTGATCCCCATGAACAGCAGAATGGCCGCCCAGACCAGCCAGCCGCTCCATCCTGTTACACCCAGAACGATGAGCACAACCATAATGATTCTGGCCACAATCTTTTGCCGGGGTCCGAAAATGGCATAGGCCACATGACCCCCGTCCAGCTGGCCGACCGGGAGCAGATTCAGGCATGTGACCAGCAAGCCGATCCACCCGGAAAAAGCGATGGGATGCAGGATCAGATTGACCTGATCAGGCAGATGACCATGGATGATCCAGGTGATCAGGGAAAAAAACAGGGAGCTGCCGAGACGCAGTCCCGTTTCCGTCACGTCCGTTCTGATTTCCGAAAGCATTAATCCCACAAACAGAACCGGCACAGCGACGATCATGCCGGCCAGCGGACCGGCCGCACCCACATCCAGCAGCATCCGCCTGTCCATCATAGGGGACTTCATCTTGATAAAGGCCCCGAATGTTCCGATAAAGGAAGGGGCCGGGATGAAATAGGGTAAGGTCACATCGATATGATGTTTCTTAGCCATGATGTAGTGTCCGAACTCATGGGCACCCAGAATCATCAGGAGGGTAAAGGAAAAGGGAATGCCCTGCCAGATCATCTCCGGATGTTCCAGCGGATTGATGCCCTGCTGGAGAGTCCCCGCCAGAAGGGTTGTGATCAGTGTAACCAGGAAAAGAGCAATATTTAAGAAAGGAAGCTTGCCCGTTTTTTCGTCCATAAAAAGAAAGGGGGATCATTATAGATCCCCCAGAAATCATGATACCATCGTCATTAATGTTTTTTTGCGTTTTAAGGCCTACCGGTAAGAAAGGGACAGCCTACTTCTTGCCGTCAACCCGCTCCTTCAGTTCCTTACCGACTTTGAAAAACGGGAGTTTTTTAGGTGCGACCTTGATATTTTTGCCTGTCTTCGGATTCCGGCCTGTATAAGCCTGATAATCTCTGACAACAAAGCTCCCCAGACCCCTGATTTCGATCCTGCCGCCTTTTTTTAATTCATCCGTGAATCCCTTGAAAATGAGATTAACGATGTCGATCGCTTTTTTCTCCGTCAGACCTTCCTTTTTGCTTAAAGTTTCAATGAGTCCGGATTTATTCATATTTCCTCCTTAAAATGCCTGATCTTTAAAGACCCGTTGTTCTATAAATAAAACGGGCTTTTTTGAATAACCTGATAATATGTCTTTAGTTTCGGCGACTATTATTTATTTTCAGATGAATGTCAAGACAATTTTTTCAAATAAATCGATCCTATATTGAGGTGGACATCAACCTCATCACCTCTCTTTTTTTTAAATATCGATAGGTGCCTGGTTTTAAATCGTCCAGCGAAAGGTCCGCCACGGCGACCCGGATCAGCCGGACTACCGAATGGCCGAGGCAATCAAAAGCCCTCCGAATCACCCGGTTTCTTCCTTCCATGAGGGTTACCCTCAACCAGCAACTTTTACTGGTTTTTCTTTCTACGGTGATATACACCGGCCTGAATAACCCGTCTTCCATCTTGATCCCCTCGGAAAGCAGGCGCATTTCCTGGTTCGACAGATATCCCTCGATCTTCACCCGATAGGTCTTGGAAACCTGAAACCGTGGATGCTGGAGTCGTAGAGCAAAGTCGCCGTCATTGGTGAACAGCAGCAGTCCTTCTGAATCATAATCCAGTCTCCCCACGGGAAAGACCTTCTCTTGTACGCCGGACAGCAGATCAGTCACAATGGGCCTCTGCTGAGGATCGTCAAGAGTCGTTACGTATCCTCGTGGTTTATTCAGCATCAGATAAACCTTCGTGGTTTCTATCGAAATGAGACGGCCTTCCACCCGGATTTCATCTTTTTCAAGATCCGCCTTGGTTCCTAAAACGGAAACCACCGTACCATTGATACTGACCCGGCCGTCAAGAATCATTTTTTCCGCGGCACGCCGGGAAGCAATACCGGCCTGGGCAATGATTTTTTGGAGACGCTCTTTCATTCCTGTAATTCTTTGAGTTCACGGAGCGTGGGCAGTTCCGCAAGATCCTTCAGGTTGAAGACCTCCAGAAATTTTTTCGTGGTCCCATAAAGAATCGGTTTGCCGGGAACATCCTTGCGGCCCACGACTCTCACCAGCTTTTTTTCCAGCAGACCCTTGAGTGAACCGCTGACATCAACACCGCGAAACCGGTCGATATCCGCCTTGACGACTGGCTGGCGGTAGGCAATGACGGCAAGGGTTTCCAGGGCTGCCGGGGTCAGTCCCGCCGGTTTCCCCATTCTCAGTTTTTTCACCCATTGGCTGAAATCGGCCCGCGTCCGGAACTGATATCCGCCTGCAACCGCCTGAAGATCGATGCCGCCCTTTCTCTCTTCGTATTCTTGGATAAGCTCCTCCAGGAACTTTTTGATTTCACTTTTTTCTGTTCCTGGAAACAGTTCCCCGATCCTGTCAACCGACAGAGGGATTTCTGACGCAAAAACAAGGGCCTCAAGAATTGCCTTCATCTCTTCCATTTTTTTCACTCACCCGATGTCATGATAGAACTCTACAAAAATTATGAAAAATGGGTTGATCGGCTGTGCATCCATTTTTTTTCGCCTGCGAAAACGAAAAGATCATGATTCAACATGGATCATCATGATTTCTGATCATCCTGAAAGCGAAAAAGATTATGGAGCTGCGGTAAACTCATTTTTCATAATTTTGGCTTACAGCTTCGCCCGTTATTCCACCGCCAGAAATATCCGAATCACTCCGAAAGAATCACCCTGATAGGCTTTGATCATTTTTAACTTCATAAGTTCCAGGACGGCCAGAAAGGTATACAGAATCCAACGCCGGTCGATCCTTTCCTCGAGTAGTTCCGTAAAGGTCAAATGTTTACGCTCGGTCAATTTATCCATGATCTCATTGATGCGATCGGCCAACGACATTTTTTCGACATCAATCTCCATACGCTCTGTCCGGTCCAGCTTGGCGATAATCTGCTGAAAAGCTTTCACCAGATCAAAGACGTCCATTTCCTCGAAGACCTCCAAGTCTTCCGGAGGGCCAGACATTTCAAGTGGACAGGCCCGCTTAAAGACATCCCGTTCCAGAACAGGCCTGCTGTCTAACTGAAGCGCTGCCTCTTTGAAAGCCTGGTATTCCAGGAGTTGCTTGACCAGTTCCGCCCGGGGATCTTCCTCATCTTCCATCTCCTCATCCGCTTCGATGGGCAGAAGCATCCGCGATTTGATGTGAATCAGGGTCGATGCCAGGACCAGAAATTCTCCCGCGAGGTCAAGATTGAGGGATCTGAGCACTTCGATATATTCAAGATACTGCCTGGTTATCAGGGCAATAGGAATGTCATAGATATCGATCTCATTCTTCTTGATGAGATACAGCAAGAGATCCAGAGGACCTTCAAAAATGTCGAGCTTTATTTCATAACCCATATCAAATTCTAATGGCTTCCCTGACTTCCTCCATCGTCAGCTTGGCAATCCGGGTAGCCCGGGCGTTTCCGCTATGGATGATTTCCCGGACCTCACCCTGGTGTTGCAGATAGTAGTCCCGGCGATCATGAATCGGCTTCATGGCGGCGGCAATGCGGTCAGCAAGCTGTTTCTTGCAATCCGTACAGCCGATCTCCGCTTTACGGCATGCATCGGCAATGCGGTCTGCCTCCTGAAACAAGGAGTAGATCTGATGAAAGGTGTAGACATTGCACAGTTCGGGACGGCCGGAATCTTTTTTTCTCATGCGCTGCGGATCGGTGAACATAGCGGCAACTTTTTTTGCCAGAATATCGCCCTGGTCGCTGATATAAATGGAATTTTCGTAGGATTTACTCATCTTTCGCCCATCGATGCCCAGCAGCTTGGGAAAATCGGTCAGCAGGGGTTCGGGAATGGGGAAAATGTCTTTATACAAAAAATTGAACCGTCGGGCGATCTCACGGGTCAGCTCTACATGGGGAAGCTGATCGACACCGACCGGTACCCCGTGAGCCTTGTACATGATAATGTCCGCTGCCTGGAGGACGGGATACCCGAGAAATCCAAAGGTGGAAAGATCTTTCCCGGCAAGTTCCGATTTCATCTCCTTGTATGTCGGGTTCCGCTCCAGCCATGCCAGAGGTGTGATCATACCGAGCAAAAGAAATAATTCGGCGTGTTCTTTAATACTGGACTGCACAAAGAAGGTACTTTTTTCAGGATCCAAGCCGGCACTGAGCCAATCCATGACCATATCAAACCTGTAGGCCTGTATCTCTTCCGTATCCCCATAGTCGCTCGTCAGAGCGTGCCAATCCGCAACAAAATAGTAGCAGTCATAATCTCCGCGATTTTGAAGGTCGACCCAGTTTTTCAATGCACCATACAGGTTGCCCAAGTGAAGTTTTCCCGTGGGGCGCATGCCGCTCAAAATTCGTTTCTTTGTCACTTTCTCCACTCCTTCATAACCCATTGACCTTACGAAAGCAACGCACTTAAATGCACTAAAGCCTCCGAAACGAAAGAAAGCTCGGAGGCCTTAGTAGTATAATTTTTTTTAGAAAACCTTATTTTACTTTATCGGCCAAAGCCTTACCCGCCTTGAATTTTACCACTTTCTTAGCAGGTATCTTAATGGTTTTGCCAGTCTGAGGATTCCGGCCTTCTCTCGCTTTCCTTTTTGCCACGGAAAATGTCCCGAATCCAACAAGAACCAGCTTACCACTTTTCTTGAGTTCTTTCGTGACCGCTGTCATGAAGCAACCCAAGGCCTTTGCTGCAGCCGCCTTCGAAATCCCTACATCCGCCGCCATTACATCAATCAATTCTGCCTTCGTCATTCCTCACGTTCCCCCTTTCAAAATTAATTAATTTAATAAATGGAGCGACCAGCCCTACGCGGGTCACTTTCTACTGAGGCAACTGCCTCTGGCTGACCATAAAAATGTTGAACACCCCTGTCATGATCAAAGATCAAAACAGTTTGATCAGGGTAACGACAACCATTTGCCTTTTCACAAAGTCACGCGACGACTCTGCCACGTCGAAAATATTTTATGACTTAGAATCGCTAATCCTTGATATAAAAGACTTAGAAGTCATAACCAATCGTAAACTCAAGTGGGGTATGCCTAACATAAAGAAAATCAAGAATCAAGAGAAATCTGCGATTTTTTATATAGATGAACGGTTCATTTCTCAGGATGCAAAATGATGTCGTCAAGAGTGCGGCAGATAAAAAAATTATTATTTTCTTGACAGGCATTGCATGTTTTGTTATGTACCCCAGCTTTTTAAAAGCAACCCAGTCATGAGACCTTCTTAAAAGAGGTCCTCATGAATCAACAGAAGAAAGGAAATAGAAATGATTTGTCAAACGATTAAAGTTGGGGCAGAGTGCGGACTGATGACGAAGAAGGGCTGTGGTTTCAAAGGCGGGGCCTGCCTTCTGATTATCGAACCGTGCGAAGGATGTGCAAAAGTCGTCGAATACCCCATCGGCAAATATTGTAAAGTCTATCCGGAGCCGTCCGTCAAGTGGCTTTCTGGAAAATGTCCGACGGCAACCCATATTAAAACCGAAGCCGTAGAGGCCGCTCAGAAAATCAATCCTTTAAAAGCATCTAAGCGCGCCAACAAGAAATAGCTGAAAAATCACTGATCATGACAGATGAGAAAGCCGATGAGAGGATGAATCGGCTTTCCAGATATTGAAAACATAAAAATGGTTCGCATTCTTTTTACTGCAGCATGTCTTTCACCTGCTGCAGGAGGGTTTTTACCGTCGCTAACCGTTTACTGTATTCTTCAGAATCTGTCTCCATCTTTCCATCCTTCAATTTCGCCAGTTGTCTTCTCGCGCCAAGGATGGTGAAATGATCGACATAGAGAAGTTTCTTGATCACCATCAGCATTTCCAGATCTTTACGTTTATAGAGACGCTGATCGGATGTCGTGCGAATGGGCCTTACACTGTTTTTAAATTCCGATTCCCAGTATCGGACAACATAGGGCGCAACACCGAGGATGATACTGACTTCACCAATTCGAAAATAAGCCTTGTCGGGAATCGATGCGTCCATACAAAAATCCTGCATCCTTGGGGCGCCGTCAGCGTCGGCCCGGCATCTTTCGCCTAACCATTCAGGGCTTTCCGGAGCACCTGACTTGATTTAAAGGTCAGAACCTTTCTGGCGGTGATCTCAATCTCGGTGCCGGTCTGAGGATTTCGTCCTCGCCGGGATTTCTTTTCCTTCACAAGAAAATTGCCAAAACCGGAAACCTTGATCTTTTCGCCGCGGGTGAGGCTGTCTTTCATAATATCAAAAACAGACTCCACAATTCTGGCCGAATCCTTCTTTGAAAATCCCAACTTCTCATAAACATCCTGAATGATATCGATCTTGGTCATCTTTTCCCTCCTCCAGTCTTACAATATTAGATTTCTTCTCCTCTGATTTTGGCTCCGCTTTTATCAACAATTCTTTTAACAATACCGTTATGCACCTGACTGACTTCCAGATCCGTGAGTGTCCTGTCATCGGCACGATAGGAAAAGCGCAACCCCAAACTTTTCATCCCTTCCGGGATACCTTTGCCGTCATATACATCAAAAATACATACTTTTTCAAGTAATTCTTCATGGATATCCAGGGAAAATTTGATCATGTCTTCCGCCTGCCTGTCTCGGGAAATGAGGAAAGCCACATCCCGCGAGCTGGAGGGAAATTTCGAAATGTCCCGGTAAGAAAGGTCATTCGAAAAATGAGCGGTCAGGACATCCAGATCGATTTCAAAGACCATCGCACGGTTCTTCAAACCCATGCGGGCCAGCACATCGGGATGCACCTCGCCGAGAAATCCAATCGCGTCATCTCCGGCGATCATGCCGCAGGACCTGCCGGGATGAAGGAAGGGTTCCTGCATGCCTTCTCTGAATTTCATCGGGCTGATCTTCAGCTCATCCAAGAGGCCTTCGACACAGCCCTTGATGTCATAAAAGTCCGCCGGTATGTCCTTGTAGTGCCAGCGGTCATCATAACGTGAGCCGGTCAGCAGGCCGCCGATCCTGTTTTTTTCCTCCGGAAGGTCGCCCGCTTTCCGTGCTAGAAAGACCCTTCCCGTTTCAAAGATCTTCAAGTCGAAACACCCGGCGTTGGCGTTTTTCCGCATTGTCTCCAGTAAGCCATAGATGAGGGTTGTCCGCAGCACCGACTGTTCCTCCGTCAGTGGATTCCGGATCCTGACCAGCCTCCGTCTGTCATCGCCAGCATCCAACCCCAGATGATCAACCGCGGCGGGAGAGATAAAACTGTAGGTAATGACTTCTGAATAACCGTACCCATTGAGCAGATTCCGGATGCGTTCTTCCAGGATTTTTTTCCGGTCATTCTCCCGGGAGATAACGGATGCATCGGGAAGCGTCACGGGAACGCGATCATAGCCGTAAAGCCGGACGATTTCTTCAATCAGATCGATTTCCCGGCTGATATCCACCCGGAAGGTGGGCGGCGTCACCCGATAGCTGTTTTTATCTTCCTTGAAGACTGCCATCTCAAGGCCTTCCAGGATGCGGATCATGCTGGCCGCGGCTATTTTAGTGCCCAGGATACGATTGACCCGCTTGACCCGCAGGGGGATATGGTCTGCAGATTTGATCTGCCTGGGATACTGATCAATGTAACCCTTGCAGATTGTGCCGCCGGAGGTGTCTCCGATCAACTGGGCCGCCCGATTCAGCGCCCTCACCACCCCCTCGGGATCAATGCCCCGCTCGAAGCGGAAAGCAGCATCGGTACTCATTCCCAGCCAACGGGAGGATTTACGGATCGAGGACGGATCGAAATAGGCACTCTCCAGCAACACCATCGACGTATCATCCTTCACCTCCGAATTGAGTCCTCCCATGATGCCAGCAATGGCCACGGGCTTGACACCGTCACAGATCATGAGCGTGTCGGCCCGGAGAAGCCGCTCCTTCTCATCCAGAGAGACAAAGGATTCACCTTCCCGTGATTTGCGAACGACGATACGCCCCTCTTCCAGAAAGCGGAAGTCGAAGGCATGCAGGGGCTGACCATACTCCATCATGACAAAGTTGGTCACATCCACAATATTATTGATGGCGCGCAGGCCCACCGACTCCAGTCGCCGGCGCATCCAGGCAGGCGACGGCTTGATGGTGACATGCTGAATGGCCCGGGCCGTGTACCGGGGACAGAAATCTGGATCCATAATCCGGACCGAGGTGATGGCGTTGATGTCTTCTTCGTTTTCCCTGAAGATGATTTCCGGCGGCTTGAGTTTCCGGCCCGTAACGGCCGCGACTTCCCGCGCCACACCGATGATGGACAGACAGTCGGACCGGTTCGGTGTAATCCCAATATCCAGAACCGTGTCCCGTAAATCCAGGGCATCCATCAGATCCTGTCCCGGCGTCAGTTCGGACGGCAGGATCATGATCCCGGTGTTATCTGAACCGATGCCGAGTTCCTCCTCGGAGCAGAGCATGCCTTCCGAGCGTTCCCCGCGGATCAGCGAGCTCTTGATGGTATAACCACCTGGGATGGTCGCACCGACCCTAGCCAGGGGGACGACATCGCCTGTATGGATATTTGCGGCGCCACAGACAATCGGCAGGGTTTCCGTGCCGATTGTCACCTCGCAGAGAAACAACTTCTCGGCATCAGGATGGGGCTTTATGGAGAGAATTTTCGCCACCACGACCCGGGTAAAGTCGGGCACGGCCTCACGGATGGCATCTACCTCCAGACCCGCCATCGTCAGCCGGTCGGCCAGCGCCGCAGGTGTGAGATCGATATCCACATAATCTCTAAGCCATCTTAAACTGACTAACATAAATGAAACCTTTGAAAATCCTCTTCCTGAGAATTCCGACAAGTGGTTCGCAAGCGGCGAATCAAATGTTTTTCGCCTCTACAAGCGCAGAGATAACCGTTCAAATTTAATCAGGATGATCCCTGATCATCCTGGAAGCAAAAAAGATTTTTTAACCGCGGTGAAACCATTTTTCGGAGTTCATGGAAAGCCGTCAGAATTGTTCGAGAAAACGCCATTCATTCTCAAAGAAAAGCCGGATGTCGGAGACGCCGTACTTCAGCATGGCGATCCGTTCCAGGCCAAGGCCGAAGGCAAAACCCGAAACCTCTTCCGGATCATACCCTACATTTTTGAAAACCCCGGGGTCGACCATACCCGATCCCAGGATTTCCAGCCAGCCACTCTGCCCGCAGACGCGACAGCCGGTCCCGTGGCACATAACGCACTGAATATCGACCTCCGCACTGGGTTCTGTGAAGGGAAAGAAACTGGGGCGGAACCGGATGGCCGTCTCCTCGCCGAAGACTTTTTTGATAAAGAACGTGAGAACCCCTTTCAGATCCCCGAAGGTAATTCCCCGATCGACGAGCAGGCCCTCAATCTGGTGGAACATGGGGGTATGGGACACATCGGAATCGGGCCGGTATACCCGCCCCGGCGACAGAATCCGCACCGGCGGCTTCTGCTTCTCCATGGTCCGGATCTGAACAGGGGAGGTATGAGTGCGCAGGACGATATTTTCTTCCACATAAAACGTATCCTGCATGTCCCGGGCGGGATGGTCTTTGGGAATGTTCAGAGCTTCAAAGTTATAATAATCCAGTTCTACTTCCGGACCTTCCACAATGGAAAACCCCAGTCCGGCAAAGATATCGCAAATTTCACGGCTCACCTGTGTGACGGGATGGATCCTTCCGTACCGGATGCCCCGTCCGGGAAGGGTGACGTCAATCCTTTCCCTGAGCAGGGTCTCATCCCGTTTGCGGGAGGCAATATCCTGGAGGATGTCTTCGATCTTTGCCGTCAGGATATCCTTGACTTCATTGGATCGCTTCCCGAACAGGGCTCTTTCTTCCGTCGGTAGGCTGGTGATATTTCGAAGCAGGCCGGTGAGCAGGCCCTTCCTACCGAGATACTTGGTTTTGATGACCAGGAGCTCCTCTTCCGTTCCGGCTCGGCTCAGTTCTTCCTCCGCCTTCTTCTGAAGCTCCTCTAAATCCTTGATCATGCTGCCAGCTTACCCTTTGCGATGGTCACAATCTCAGCAAACGCCTGTGCATCATGGACGGCCAGATCAGCCATGACCTTGCGGTCGATATCGACATGGGCTTTCTTCATACCGTCGATCAAACGGCTATAGGATATATCATTTAGCCGGGCAGCGGCACTGATCCGCACAATCCACAACTGCCGGAAATCGCGCTTCCGTGCCCTCCTGTCGCGGTAGGCATATTTCATGGCTTTTTCGACTGCTTCCGTGGCTGTCCGGAGCAAACGGCTCCTCGCCCCGAAGAAGCCCTTGGCCATCTTTAAAATCTTTCTTCTCTTTTTCTTGGCATTAACTGCTCTTTTTACCCTCGGCATCTCTTTCTCTCTCCGTTTTCTCCTGTGATTTGTTTAAGCGTAGGGTATCAATTTCTTGATTTCCCGCTCATTGGTTTTATCGAGAATCGCTCCCTTTCTCAAGTTTCTTTTTCTTTTCGTTGTTTTCGACGTCAATATATGGCTGGCAAAGGCCTTGCTCCTTTTGACCTTACCCGTCCCCGTTAAACTGAAACGCTTTGCCGCCCCGCGGTGTGTTTTCATCTTTGGCATTTAAATTTCCCCTTTATTATAAGATCTTTTGGTTACAACCCGTTATTCACTATCCTTAAAAGAGCTTTTCACAAACTTTGAAAAAGCGAAAAAGATTTTTGACCCGCGGTGAAGCCATTTTTTTAATTACTTTTTATTTTTTCGGCGCCAGGATCATGATCATATTTCTTCCTTCCAACCTCGGCTGTTGCTCAATAACGGCGCCATCTACCAGGGCTTCCTTGATATCTTCCATGAGCTTCTTGCCCAACTCGGTATAGGCGATCTCTCGACCCCGGAACATCATCGTAATTTTCACTTTATCGTGCTGTTCAAGAAATTTCTTTACATGTTTGATTTTAACCTGCAGGTCGTGAGACTCCGTCTTGGGTCTTAACCGGATTTCTTTCACCTGAATGATCGTCTGACTTTTTTTCGCATCCTGAAGCTTCTTGCTCTGCTGATACCGAAATTTCCCGTAGTCCATGATCCGGCAAACAGGCGGTGCGGAATTGGGTGCCACTTCAACCAGATCGAGTCCACCTTTGGTTGCTTCAGCCAGGGCATCCGTTAGAGATATGATCCCGAGCTGATTTCCTTCGACATCAATCACGCGGACACTGGCCGCCCTGATTTCACGGTTAATCCTTAAATCCTTCGTTATAGGTCACCTCCTGCTGATTTTTAATTGTTTATAACCCATGAAAAATCCTTCGCACGCGCCGAAGCCATTTTTCAAAAGTTTCTTTTATTACTGATACTGAGCCGTCTGCTCCCGGATCAGGGCAATAAAGGCGTCAACGCCCATGGCCCCCAGATTTTTACCGTCCCGCTGGCGGGGGGAAATGTGTCCCGCTTCCATTTCACGATCGCCGATCACCAGCATGTAGGGAATCTTCTGCATCTGGGCCTGCCGGATCTTAAAGCCCAGTTTCTCATTGTCAAACCCCTTCTCTGCCCGGATTCCCGCATCAATCAACTGCTTGTAAACCTTTTCACCGTAGGGAATGTGCTTGTCCGTCACGGACAGCAACACGGCCTGGACCGGCGACAGCCAGACCGGAAAGGCGCCGGCGTAATGTTCGATCAGGACGCCCATGAACCGTTCAATGGCTCCCAGAATCACTCGGTGCAGCATGACCGGCCGATGCTTCTCGCCATCCGGACCGATATAACTGAGATCAAAACGCTCAGGCAGGGTGAAATCGCATTGGATGGTGGCACATTGCCACTTTCTTTTCAAGGCATCTTTGAGCTTAAAATCGATCTTGGGCCCGTAAAAAGCGCCATCACCCTCATTAACGTCATAGTGCATTTTGTTATCCTTGAGGGCGCCTTCGAGAGCGGATGTCGCCAGCTCCCAATCCGCGTCGGAACCAATGGATTCCGCCGGCCTGGTGCTAAGTTCCACCTCATATTCAAATCCGAAAATCTTCATGGCATATGCGACAAAATCAGCGATGGCACGGATTTCCGAATTAAGCTGTTCCGGTGTGCAAAGGATGTGGGCATCGTCCTGCGTGAACTGGCGGGCCCGCATGAGGCCGTGCAGAACACCGGTCTTTTCGTGCCGGTGGACGGTGCCCAGTTCAAAATATCTCAGGGGGAGATCCCGGTAACTGCGGATCTTCGATTTATAGATCAGCATGTGGGACAGGCAGTTCATGGGTTTGATCCCGTAGGACTGTTCATCCACTTCGGTGAAATACATATTTTCCCGGTAATGATCGAAATGGCCGGACTTCTTCCACAACTCGGACTTGAGGATCTGAGGTCCCATGACCATGTCGTAGCCGCGCTTCAGGTGTTCTTTTCTTTCCCATTCCTCAATCAGATAACGCAGCATCATGCCCTTGGGATGAAAGATGATGAGTCCCGGTCCCGCTTCGTCATTCATCTGGAAGAGATCCAGTTCCCGGCCCAGACGGCGATGATCCCGCTTTTTGGCCTCCTCGACAATCCGGAGATGTTCGGCGAGTTGTTCTTCCGTGGCGAAACCCGTTCCGTAGATGCGTTGGAGCATCTTATTTTTCTCATCGCCGCGCCAGTAGGCGCCTGCCACATTCAACAGTTTGAAGGCCTTGATCATACCCGTCGAGGGAATATGCGGCCCGCGGCACAGATCCAGATAACCACCCTGGGTATAGAGACTCACTGTTTTGACATCTTCGGGCAGATCGTTCAACAACTCGACCTTGTAGGATTCCCCCTTGCTTTTGAACAGGGAAACCGCCTCATCCCGGCTGACTTCCCGGCGTTTGAAAGAGTGGTTGGCTGCGGCGATTTCACGCATCCGTTTTTCGATCTTTTCGAGATCCTCCGGCGTAAAGGTTTCGGCATATTCAAAATCGTAGTAAAAGCCGTCTTCGATGGACGGACCAATGCTGACCTGAACATTCCGGAAGGTATCCTGGACGGCCTGGGCCATGACATGGGAGATACTGTGACGGAGGATCCCCAGACCCTCTCTGGATTGAACATCAATCAAGGAGATGGTGCCATCGGCCTGCAAGGCATGACTCAAATCGACAGGAGTCTGGTTGACCCTGGCGGCCATTGTGGAAGAGAGCACTTCCGGATTCCAGGCGGTGATCATTTCCTGAACTGTCATCCCCGCAGGAACGGATTTCTCAACCCCATCCGGCAATTTAACTTTGATTTCCTTCATAATTCTGACCCCGGATTAAAGAAAGGGCATCGCCATTTCATCCTTGCTGATGCCCTTATCCCTTTACCACTCACTAACGATTGGGAATGCCTTCGATTTAAATGGTAGGCACGCAGGGATTTGAACCCTGGACATCCACCGCGTCAGGATGGCGCTCTCCCCCTGAGCTACGTGCCTTCATTGTTTCGTGACCCAAAATGGATGCCCCTTCTAACAAGAAAATGCAGTGATGTCAAGACAAATATCACTTTTCTTCATAACGCGAAACGCTTCCTTTCAGGTATGGTTGATCATCCGGAATCCCCTCGCGACATACTGAAATCCTGATACGATTGTAAAGAGGGCTGTCAGCCAGTACAGGGTTATGAGCCAGGCCTGATCGATCATCAATGAACCCGGAAGCGTCTTAAAAACCATGGCAAAGAAGACCGCACCGATTTGAAGCGCGGTGGTGACCTTGCTGACGAAAAGCGGCTGGATTTCAAAGGAAACGGACATGATCGACAGGATGGATATCCCCAGGAGAATAATAACATCCCGGCTGATGACGATCACGGCAAGCCAGCCCGGAATGACTTTCAAAATGGCCAACGCCAGAAAACAACTGGTAATCAGAATTTTATCGGCAATGGGATCCAGATAGGATCCCAGAACGGTCTGCTGCTTGAGAATGCGAGCGAGAAATCCGTCGAGGGCGTCCGTCACGCCGAGCGCCGTAAAAAGAATAAGCGCCTTCAAAAAAGCCTTATTAATGAGAAATATCACCAGCAGTGGCACAAGGATAATTCTCAGCAGCGATAAGAAGTTTGGAATATTCATCAGCCGGTCATTCTCTTTTTATCCATATCCGTCACATGCCTGTTCCCTGCTTATCCCTTTCTTTGTTCCAGTCAACCCAGGGATCCCGGTCCTCTTCTTCCGTAAAGTCGCGGGGCTGATCCGCAGTTCCGTCCCCCTTGATCACAATCTGCTGCATGGATTTGATAATAACGGTCCACTCTTCCATGCTGACTTTCTTGGGTCCCTCCACCTTGGTCGGACCGGCGATTTTATGGGGAGTCCCGATGGGCTTCTGGGTTTCTTGGATCTGCTCCCCACCCCCCTTCACAAACACCTCACCATCATAAACCCTGACCAGTGTCGACTTGTCATCATTGACATTCATCCGGTAAACGGTTCCTCGGACACCGGTGACAGCATTGTTGCAGGACATTTCAAATCTGTTCTTTCTCACCCCCATGAACTTGGTCACACTGGCCCATGTTCTGCCGATCGTTACATGTATTTTAAAATCGTTTTGTTTTGAATCGCCAACTGTGGTGAGTTGAAGGATTTTAAAACGCGTATTGTCGGCAAAGCGAACCGTTGAATGATCGGGAAGCAAAAGTTCCAGGTGCGATTTCGGACCCGTACTGACTTCATCACCCCGCTGCAAGGCATCTTTCACCTTAAGCGTGCGCCAGCCTTTTTTCCCCACGGGCAGCATGGATGCGGAACCTTCAAGGAAGCTGACCTTTGCCACTCCCTTTCCGATCCTGACCGTCGTCACTTGTTTTGCGTACACCGGCGATAATCCCGTAATCAAAAGGCATAAAAGCAATGCAAAGACAACAAAATTAAGCTTTTTCATGGACGACTCTTTTATCCTGAAATCATTCATTCTTGTTTTATCGTATCCGAACCTTCCTGTTTTACCCCATCCGGTCCTTCCGGAAGCGTCTTCAGGGTTTTGTCCACCACTTCCTGAATCACCGGCTCAAGAACCTGATAAACGCTGAATTCCAGTCGCTGCGGGGTTACGTCGAAACATCTTTCCACGCCCTGATATTGGTTCTTCCAGAGGGTTTCGCCGGTCTTAGCGCTGCGCAATTCGAAGGCCACTGATACCGAGGCGGACGCGTAAAGAAAAGTCGTCGATGTCTTGCATTCTTTGAGATCGACATAAAGAGCGGCATCAACATTCAGCAGGCTTTTGACGACCTGCGGAGAAATATCGGCACCCTGGCCCACAGCCTTGTCGTAGGTCTTCGCGAGCCTTTCATCGATAAGATCCAGAGGGATCCTCGGATAACCCTTGAAATACAGCGCCTCCAGTATTTTCCCGCGCATCAGCCGGATCAGGTTCTCATCGGCAGCCTTGCCCTTGATGGGCATGACAGCAATCAGCCGAATCCCCTTCTTCGCGTAAACCTCATCCACCACGACGGGTTTCTGCCAGAAGCAGCCCGTAACCCATATCATCCCCAGTGAAAGTATAACCGTCCGTATCAGGCTATACCTCATCCAGATCTCCTTAGACTCCATCTCAAGGCCATTTCATCCAGTTTCGCTTTTGAGTTTTTCAATCTCTTCCCGAATCACCCGTTCTGCAATGGCGGGAATCATTTCCCGGGCGACCCGCTCAACCGTAGTTGCAATCATCCGGCAGGTTTCATCCGTCAAGACCCGATGATCATCCGTCATCATCCCGGTCATAATGTCCGAGATATCCGAGCTCATTTCTTTTTTACCGACCGGCATCACAAGCGGTCCGCTCTCCGCAGCCACAACAGCAAATTCCGGATCAGGCGGTTCTTCAACAACATCGACAAGCTCATAAATGACTTCACCAGGCCTTATCGGACGCCAAAAAGCCATCTTTTCCGCATCGATATTTTTCAGGGTTTCTTCCACCGCAGCACCTCCGGACAGATAGTCAAATTATTTTGGAGAATGAATGTTAATGAACTCGCAAAAAGTCGCTTAAATCTTGAATCCGGGACGGCTTCGTAAAAAGTGCCAGAGGCAAGGTGCGCGAAGCCTGAGGAATGAGGCGTACTTGAGGGTACGCTGCAATGACAAAGGGTGAAGCGCAACGCCGCATATGGAGTTTTTACGAAGTTGTCAATGTTATCTGAGCCTACATTATAAAAGGTTTAAAAGCGTTATCATAACTCTGTAAACAGTTCAAGCAGATACTGAAAGGTCAATCCATATCATCACTTTTTGACGGTTATCCCATACACCCGCTTCCTGGATACGCCCAGTTCCCTTGTCACCTGATCGATGCTGTCGCGCTTCGAAAGAGTCCCGCCTTTCTCGAGCGTCCTGATCCGGTTCCTGATTTCTTCATCGGAAAAAACTATTTCCGGTTGACGCCCCCCTCCGACAATCAGGGTCACTTCCCCCTTGATGGTTTTGCCGGAAAACACCCGAATCACATCGGCGGCTGTTCCCCGGATGATTTCCTCAAAAACCTTGGTCAATTCCCGGCAGATTACGACAAGCCGGTCCCCCAGGCAATCCGCCACATCCTGAAGGGTGGACATCAAGCGGTTGGGAGATTCGAAAAAAACCATGGTCACCGTTTCTTCAGCCAGCGAAGCCAGCAACTGCCTCCGCTTGGCCACTTTGGCCGGCAGAAATCCATGAAAAATGAACCGGTCCATAGGAAGCCCGGAAGCGCTGAGCGCTGTTATGACTGCGGAGACTCCGGGAACCGGCACCACCGGAATATCATGGGTGATGGCGGCCCGGATCAGCCGGTATCCCGGATCTGAGATGCCGGGCGTTCCCGCATCGGATACATAAGCCACATCGTCACCCGCTTCGAGCCGGGCAATCAGTGAGCCGCTCTTGCGCTGTTCGTTGTGTTCATGGAGGCTGGTCAGGGAGGTATGAATATCATAGGCGTTCAACAACTTGCGGGTCTGCCGGGTATCCTCGGCGGCGATGAGATCCACCTCCTTCAGAACCCGGATTGCCCGCAGGGTCATATCCTCAAGATTGCCGATCGGTGTTGCCACAACGTAGAGATTGCCCCGATTCATCCTTCTTATTACCTCTCCATGCTCTTCACGAGACCCCTGAAGGGTGAGTCCATGATCACTCATTCTAAATGAGCACCACCGCGGATTTTCTTCATAATACCCTCATAAAATGATTGACAGGCGGACACTCATAACGTTAAGTTATCAGAGATTTTACAATATTGCCACAGAAACAACTTTGTTCGGATCCACAATGATGAAACCTTTGCATCATCCTCATGATGTCATTGCGAGCGAAGCAAAGCAATCTCAAAGGCATTGATATTTGATAAGATTGCCACGTCTCTACGCTCCTCGCAATGACAACATATAAATTATGCAAAGGTCTTATTTTGTAACTCAAAGAGCGGAGCTGTATTTATGAAACGTATCCTTATCACCGGCGGCGCCGGTTTTCTCGGCTCGCATCTCTGCGAACATCTCCTTGCGCAGGGCCACGACATCATCTGCCTGGACAATTTCTTCACAGGCAGCAAAAACAACATTCTCCACCTTCTGTCCAACCCTCATTTCGAGCAGATCCGCCACGATATCATCAATCCGATATTTCTCGAGGTTGAGGAAATCTACAACCTGGCCTGCCCCGCCTCCCCCGTTCATTACCAGTACAACCCCATCAAAACGATTAAAACCAACGTCATGGGCGCCATCAACACCTTGGGACTGGCCAAACGGGTCCGGGCCGCCATCCTCCAAGCCTCGACCTCCGAGGTCTACGGTGATCCTGAGGTCCATCCCCAAAAAGAAGATTACTGGGGCCGGGTCAACCCCATCGGCATCCGGAGCTGCTATGACGAAGGCAAGCGCGCCGCTGAATGCCTCATGATGGATTATCACCGGCAGAACCATGTCAACATCAAAATTGTCAGAATCTTCAATACCTATGGCCCGCGTATGGCCCCGGACGACGGTCGCGTGGTCAGCAATTTTATCGTCCAGGCCCTGCGGGGCGAAGACATTACCGTCTTCGGCGACGGTTCCCAGACCCGTTCCTTCTGTTATGTTGACGACATGATCGATGGTCTGATCCGGATGATGGGAACGCCCAAAGGGTTTCTCGGACCCGTCAATCTCGGCAACCCGGCGGAATTTACAATTCTGGAGCTGGCTGAAATCCTGATCCGCATGACCGGCAGCCCTTCAAAAATTGTCTTTAAACCCCTGCCCCAGGACGATCCGACGCAGCGCAAACCGGACATCACGCTGGCACAGAAAAAGCTGGGCTGGCAGCCCCGTGTCCCCCTGGAGGAAGGCCTCGCCAAAACCATCGAATATTTCCGGGGGGTGATTTGAAATTTCCTAATATCGCTCCAGCGAAAGCTGGGACTGGAATGACAACATTGTGAAGGTAAAATAATGACGATGAAAAGGAATATTCTCTGTATCGGGGCGGGATATGTCGGCGGGCCGACGATGGCCATGATCGCCCACAAATGCCCGGAATACAAAATCACCATCGTGGACATCAACCCCCAACGCATTGCCGAATGGAACTCCGATACCCTGCCCATCTACGAACCGGGGCTCGATGAGTTGGTCCTCGCCACGCGCGGTAAAAACCTCTTCTTCAGCGCGGATATCGCCGCCGGCATCCGGGACAACGACATCATTTTCGTCAGCGTCAACACACCCACCAAGACCTTCGGCGCCGGCGCCGGCATGGCCGCGGACCTGCAATTCTGGGAGGCCACGGCCCGTCAGATCCTGCAATATTCCCAATCCTCCAAGATCGTCATCGAAAAGAGTACCCTTCCTGTGAAAACCGCCCTGACGATGGAGCAGATCCTGAACAGTGCCCACAATGGTATTTTTTTCGATGTTTTATCTAACCCGGAATTTATGGCCGAGGGCACAGCCATCCAAGATCTGGAAAACCCCGACCGCATTCTCATCGGTTCCCGTGAAACAGAGCGGGGATTGGCGGCGCGGCAGGTCCTCGTGGACATCTACGCCCACTGGATTCCGCCGGAAAAGATCGTCACCTCAAACATCTGGAGCAGCGAGCTCTCCAAGCTCGTCGCCAATGCCTTTCTTGCCCAGCGGATCTCTTCGATCAACGCCATCTCCGCCCTCTGCGAAAAGGCCGAGGCCAATATCGGCGAGGTCGCCCGGGCCGTCGGGATGGACAGCCGCATAGGCGCAAAGTTTCTCAATGCCAGCGTCGGCTTCGGCGGTTCCTGCTTCAAAAAGGACATCCTGAACCTCGTCTATCTGTGCCGCAGCTATGGTCTCGACGAGGTGGCCGATTACTGGGAGAGCGTTGTCAAAATCAACGAATACCAGCAGAATCGTTTCACGATGACGATGCTCAAAGCCATGTTCAACACGCTGGCCGCCAAAAAGATCTGCCTGCTGGGCTTCGCCTTCAAGGCCAACACGGGCGACACACGGGAGAGCCCTGCCCTTTTCATCGCCAGGCGATTGCTGGAGGAAAAGGCCGAGGTGGTCATCTCCGACCCGAAGGCCCTGCAAAACGCCACCATCGATCTGAAGGACGTTCGGGGAAGCATCCGCTACGTCGAGGATCCCTATGAGGCCACCGCGGGCTGTCACGCCATCGCCGTCATGACGGAATGGGATCTCTACCGGAACCTGGATTTTAAGCGGATTTATCGGACCATGTCCCAGCCCGCCTTCATCTTCGATGGCCGCAATATTCTGGATCACCGGCGCCTGTTCGACATCGGTTTCAACGTCTACCCCATCGGCAAACCGCCGCTGACGCACTTTTAATGCAACTCTTCAACGTCACGATTATCGGCGCGGGGGTTATCGGCCTGGCCATTGCCGAGGGTCTCTCCGAAAAGCATCGCAATGTCCTGGTCCTGGAGAAAAATACCTCTTTCGGTCAGGAAACGAGCAGCCGCAACAGCGAAGTCATCCACGCGGGCATTTACTACCCGACCGGCCTGCTGAAATCCACCCTCTGCGTGGAAGGAAACCATCTCCTCTACGAAGCCTGCGAGAAACGCGGCCTCCTCCACAGAAAAACCGGAAAGCTGATCGTCGCGATCAGCGAAGAGGAATGCGCCCAGTTGGAAGACATTCGCAGACAGGCCCGGCAGAATGGCGTTGCTGACCTGACCCTGCTCGGTAATAAACAGGTCAGAACCCTCGAACCGGAGGTCCGGGCGAAAGCCGCCCTCTTCTCCCCTTCCACGGGAATCATCGACACGCACGGCTTGATGCGCTCTTTCTATCTGCAAGCCGAAGAAAACGGCGCAACTATTTCCTTCCGGACAGAGGTCACCGCCATTCACAGGGATGGAACCCTTTATGATCTGGAAATCAACGACGGCGCATATCACGTGCAAACCCGCACGCTGATTAACAGCGCCGGCCTTCATGCCGATCGTATCGCCGCCTTGGCCGGAATCGATATCAATGAAGCTGATTACCGCCTGAAATTTTGTAAAGGAAATTATTTTTCTGCGTCCCCATCGCCAAGAATAAATCATTTAGTTTATCCCGTACCCGACAAACACAACGAAAGTCTGGGCATTCACGCCACACTCGATCTCAGCGGCCGTGTCCGCTTCGGCCCCGACAGCGAATATCTCGATGATGCTGAAATATCGTCTGTGTCATTGCGAGGAGCGCCGCCACGCGGCAATCTCTCTTTCGACTACTCCGTCAATGAGGATCGGAAGTCATCTTTTTACGAGGCTGTTCGCGACTACCTGCCCAGCATCATGATGGACCAACTCCACCCCGATACGAGCGGTATCCGGCCCAAGCTCCAGGGACCGGGTGAACCTTACCGGGATTTCGTCATTCGTGAAGAGGCTGACAGGGGCTTCCCCGGCCTGATCAACCTGATCGGCATCGAATCCCCGGGCCTGACGGCCTGTCTCTCCATCCAGAAAATGGTTCAAAATATTGTTTCTGAAAAAATACACAACTAATCATACTGTCTCATCATCCCCGTTTCCACGGGAATGACGCAGTAGAAGGAAATATTATTTTGCACATGCACAGATTCCGTAAGGTGACACAATGAAAATTCTGGTCACAGGCGGTGCCGGCTATATCGGCAGCCACACGGTCAAGGCTCTGGGCAGCCATGGTCATGAAATGGTGATCCTGGACAACCTTTCCACGGGCCATAAGTGGGCTGTCTTATCCGGGAAGCTGATCGAAGCCGACCTCCAGAACCGCGATCTGTTAAATGACGTCTTTCAATCCTTCCGGCCGGAGGTTGTCATTCACTTTGCCGCGTCGATCGAGGTCGAAGAGTCCGTCCGAGAACCTCTAAAGTATTACATGAATAATGTCAGCAATACTCTCAATATTCTTGAGGCAATGACTAAGGCAGATGTCAGGAACTTTATCTATTCCTCTACGGCGGCAGTCTACGGAATTCCGGCCAGAATTCCCGTTGACGAATCAACGGCCCTAAAACCCATCAACCCTTACGGCATGACGAAGATGATGGTGGAGAGGATGCTTCAGGATCTTTCCGCCTCCAGGAACTTCCACTACATTGCCCTGCGGTATTTCAATGTCGCCGGGGCCGATTCGGAAACACGCATCGGTCAGGCCTACCGGAACCCGACCCATCTGATTACACGGGCCCTGAAAACCGCGAAAGGCGAATTTGACAGGTTATCCATTTACGGGATCGATTACCCAACCCCAGACGGAACCTGCATCCGGGATTATATCCATGTGGATGACATCGCCAAGGCTCACGTCCGGGCCTTGGACTACCTGATGGATACAGGAAAATCGGATATTATGAATTGCGGCTATGGCCATGGCTTTTCCGTCAGAGAGGTTGTTTCCACGGTAAAGAAGGTGACGGGCATCGATCTCCCGGTGGAAGAAGCGGACCGAAGGCCGGGGGACCCACCGGCCCTTGTTGCCGACAGCACCCGGTTGCAGACCTTGACGGGATGGAAACCGGTTCATGACGACCTGGCCTTTATCGTAAAAACGGCCTGGGACTGGGAACAGGAACTGGACCGGAGAGGTACAAAACCAGATTCCGGATCAAGTCCGAAATGACATCTTTAGGGTCATTCCATGTTTATCCTTTGTCATTCCAGCGAGAGGTTTATATAAGGGTTGGCGAAGGCCTATTGGAACAGTTACCTGAATGCCTTTGATCCCGATAGCGTTCTGGAACAGAGCAAGTGGGATATGGGTGCACTTAAGCAAAGATAAAGCAGAAATCAACATCCTCTATAAAAAATCTGCGAAGCCGGCGGTCCTAATACTTTACATGGAAGGCAACATCTGGAAGGTCGGCCTTGAAGAGACCTTTGGCCCCCGAAATCTGCTGTCCTATTAAAATACGGATTTTGGCTTAAAAGGCCAGATCGAAAGCATTCCGGATAAGTTCCACCTGATGACCTTCAGGCCGCACCCTGATCGCGATCACGTCAAACCGGGCATCACAGGGGTAGAAACGCTTCTGTTCGAGATAATGAAGGGCAATCTGTGACAGCTTCTTCTGCTTTTGCAGCCCCACAGAAAGCTGGGGAACACCGAAGCGGTCGGACTTGCGGCTTTTAACCTCCACAAAGACAACGGTCTGGCCATCCCTGGCCACCAGATCCATCTCACCAAAAAGACATCGGTAATTGCGTTCGATGATTTGATAACCCGCTTTTTCGAGATAGGCGGCAGCCAGGGTTTCTCCCTGCTTTCCTGTTCTGATCCGGCGCATGTCCTTCATTTTTTATCCCACCCTTTTACAAATTACTTCAATGATGAAAAATACGTTTAAAAGCGGCAAATCATTTTTCATGATACAAACTTCCCTTACAGACTACAATAGCCGCCCCTGGGCATCATTCGACTCTTTCAACCTGAATGAGCGTCGGTGAATCTTACAGTACCCGCATGTCCGGATCGCTTGACGATGCTCGCGTGTTCCGTAACCTTTATTTTTCAAAAAATTATACTGGGGAAACTGACGGTGGTAGATTTCCATGATCCTGTCCCGTGACACTTTGGCAATGATGGACGCAGCAGCAATGGAAAGACTTCGTGAGTCGCCTTGGATAATGGTTTCCTGGGGAATGATGAGGGGAATCTTGTGGCGTCCGTCGATGAGAAGGTAATCAGGCGGCAGGGAAAGTTCCAGCACGGCATCCCGCATGGCCATCAACGACGCCTGAAGGATATTCATGTCATCAATGACATATGCTTCGATCACACCAATTCCAATCGCGAGGGCTTCTCCCTTGATGAGCTCATATAATCTTTCCCTCTTTTGAGGGGAAAGTTGTTTTGAATCGTTTATTTCACTATTTTCATAATCCGGGTGGAAAACAACGGCGGCAGCTACGACCGGACCCGCCAGGGGCCCTCTGCCCGCCTCATCAACGCCCGCGATGCACTGATAGCCGCTTTGACGGGCCTGCCGTTCAAAACGGTTCGTTGGAAAGTGTTTTATATTCTTCCCTTTTCCCGGATTCTTGCCTTCTTGCCTCTCAAGCCTCTCAGGTAATACAGGCGGGAACGCCGTACCCGGCCCCTTGTCACCACTTCGATACTGTCAATGACCGGTGAGTGCAGCGGAAATGTTCTTTCTACACCGACACCATAAGACACCTTCCTGACCGTAAAGCTGGAACGGCAGTCTCCTCTTTTTTTCCGGATGACCACACCTTCGAAGGCCTGTATTCGCTGTTTCTGACCTTCAATAATTCTTACATTCACCCGTACCGTATCGCCCGACTGAAAATCTGGAATATCGGACCTCATCTGTTCTTTTTCAATCATTTCAACGACATTCATATAACATTACTCCCCGTTCTACCCGTTTTTTTATCTATAAAATACGCTAACTTCGCATAAATCATTCCGGTTATTTATGCTTATTCCTTGTTTTTTTCCGCCTTCAACGCCGCCAGGATCTTCCGGTCTCCCTCCGTCAGGTTCATCCTTTCCAGCAAATCCGGTCTTCTAAACTGCGTCCGTCTCAGCGATTCCTTTCGCCGCCACTGGTCGATTTCCCGGTGATTGCCCGACAACAGAACATCCGGCACCCGCCAGCCTCTGTACTCGGCAGGCCGTGTGTAATGCGGATACTCCAGCAGACCGGTGGCATAAGAATCAAGCGAAGACGATTCCGCATTGCCCAACACCCCCGGCACCAGCCGGGCAATTGCATCGACGACGACCATGGCCGGCAATTCACCACCCGTCAGGACGTAATCCCCGATGGAAATTTCGCGGTCCACCAGATAAGTCCTGACCCGTTCATCCACTCCTTCATAATGCCCACAGATCAGCACGATGCGTGAGCGAGCGGCCAGTTCGCCCGCTGTCTTCTGGTTGAAAGTTTCCCCCTGCGGGGTTAAAAGAACAATCAGGACGTCATTTCTATCCGTGATGATGGCGTCCAAGGCCCGGTCGATGGGCTCCACTTTCATGACCATACCGCCCCCGCCACCAAAGGGCGCATCGTCCGTCATCCGGTGCCTGTCTTCCGCATAAAGGCGGATATCATGCACCTGGATGTCAATCAGGTTATTGTCACGGGCTTTTTTCAGAAGGCTGCAGTCAAAGGGCGAAACAAACATCCCGGGAAAGACGGTAAGAATATCAAACCGGATCATGCCTTTTTACAACCCTTCCAGCAGTCTGACCACCATGATCCCTTTCTTGAGATCGATCTCTCGGATCACATCCCCGATCGCCGGCAGAAGGATTTCTCGATGTTCGTTCTTGCAGATGTAAACATCGTTGCTTCCCGTGGGAAAAATTGTTTCGATCCTGCCCAGAGCGTCGCCCGTCTCTGTGATGACCTGAAGCCCAATCAGATCATGCCAGTAATATTCCCCCTCCGGCAGTTTCTTTAATCGATCAGTCGGAATGAGAACCCGGCCGCCGACCAGCTTTACGGCGGCATCCACATCCTGGATGCCTTCCAGTTCAAAGAAAAAGGTGTTCTTCTTCGTTTGAATCTTCTTTACTCTGAAAGATGCTGCCGGCTGCCCGGCTTTCTGGATAAAAACTTCATCCATTTGGTGAAGAATATCTCCTGAATCCAGATAGGACACGGCCTTCATCTGGCCTCTAAGACCCTGGGGTTTCACAACTTCCCCAATTTCCAGGAGATCATTCATTTCGCTTTGTTTATTCTATAATCTCCAGCACCGTCCTTTTACGAATCTTTGTTGAGGCCGCACTCAGAATGGTCCTCATGGCCTTCGCCGTCCTTCCCTGTTTGCCGATGACCTTACCCAAATCTTCCTTAGCCACTCTCAATTCGATAACAGAAGTCTGCTCACCGGTCACTTCGGACACTTCAACTTGATCAGGAAAATCCACTAACGCTTGCGCCATAAATTTGATCAACTCTTTCATCGTCACAACCTCCAGGAATTTCTCGTCATTCAACTTTTACATCGATCTCGAGATTGCCTAACATCGTTCGCAATGACCTTTGCCGAAAGCATTATGCCCGGGCAGAGATGCCCTTTTTCGCAAGCAGTTGAGATACGGTCAAAGTCGGCTTGGCACCTTTAGCAAGCCAGCTCTTTAATAGATCTTCTTTCACAAAGATCTCAGGCGGATCTTTTCTCGGATCATAATTTCCCAGTATCTCCAGGAACTTCCCGTCCCGCGGAGATGACGTATCTGCTGCAACAATCCGGTAAAAAGGTTTGCCCTTCGCACCCATCCTCGTCAATCTGATTTTTACCGCCATTCTGTTTTGAATAACCTCCTGAAATTATAGTAGGATCCTGTTAATTTACCTATGAATGTTTAATTTATCATATTTTTTCAACGATTAAAAGGAAAATTTCCTCTTCTCAAGGCTTTCATTCCCTCTTTCGAGGTCATCTTCTTCATGATTTTTCTCATCTCCATATAGTTCTTCAGCAGGCGGTTGACGTCCTGAACCGTGGTACCGCTGCCCAGGGCGATCCTTTTACGCCGCTGCCCGTCAATGATCAGGTAATTCAGCCGTTCCTTGTTCGTCATGGAATCAATCATCGCGGAAATTCTGACCAGTTCTTGCTCATCCGGTGTCACCCCCTTGAGTGCCTTGACCTTACCGAATCCGGGAATCATGCCGATAATATCCTGCAGGGAACCCATTTTCCGGATCTGTTTGAGTTGATTCCGGAAATCCTCCAGTGTAAATTCATTTTTCCGGAACTTTTTCTCAAGTTCACGGGCCTCTTTTTCATCAACGGTTGCCTGCGCCTTTTCCACAAGGCTCAGGACGTCTCCCATGCCGAGGATCCGTGAGGTCATCCGCTCAGGATGAAAAATCTCCAGCGCGTCGATTTTCTCACCCACACCGACAAATTTGATCGGCTTTCCCATAACCGCCTTCAGGGACAGGGCGGCACCGCCACGGGCATCACCGTCCATCTTCGTCATAATCACCCCGTCAATGCCCAGCTGCTCATTGAATTTAGCCGCCACGTTCACGGCATCCTGCCCTGTCATGGCATCGGCGACAAACAGAATTTCGGAGGGATGGATTCTATCTTTGATCTGCTGGAGCTCCGCCATCATTTCGCTGTCAATATGCAGGCGCCCCGCTGTATCCACAATGATGACCTCGTACCCGTTGCGTCTTGCCTCTTCGACGGCTTGAACACAGATCGTAACGGGATCATTCAATCCTTTGGAGTCGAAAATCCCGGCATCGATTTTCTGACCAAGAACACGTAACTGTTCAATCGCTGCAGGCCGGTAGACATCCGCAGAAACCAGATAAACTTTTTTGTTCTGACCGGCCACCAGACGGGCCAGCTTGACGGCCGTTGTCGTTTTACCGCAACCCTGAAGCCCCACCAGCATGATGGGAGCAGGAATCCGGCTGCCGAAACGCAACTGACTGCTGGTGCCGCCCATGAGTTCGACGAGCCGGTCATGGACGATTTTCACGACCTGCTGGCCCGGCGTAATGCTCTCCAGCACCTCTTGTCCCACGGCACGGACACGCACGTCTTCGATGAAGTCCTTGACAACCTTGAAATTCACATCGGCCTCGAGCAGGGCCATGCGGATTTCTCTGAGCGCCCCCTGGATATTCTCCTCATCCAGACGACCCCTGCCCTTCAGCCGTTTAAAAATACCATCCAGTTTTTCCGTTAAATTTTCGAACATAGTTGATGAGATAACAGCTTTGAAAAAATTATTGAATATTTCCTCTTCTTTTATGGATTCTTTTTGCTTTCCGCCGACCGGATGACACAATGAACGCCTTTAATGCTTTTAGACACTTTATCGACTGCTTCCTGGGCATCCTGTTTGCTCTGAAAACCACCCATGACCACACGGAACCACTTCCCTTTGTTTGGCAGTTCCATCACTTCGATCCCGGAAGCATACCCCAGAGATTTTAATTTTCCGATGAGATCATCCGCCTTGCTTTTTTTCTGATAAGATACCACCTGAATCAGAAATTTATCCTTAGCGACAGGCGCTTCCTTTTTCTGCACCGCTGCCGGCGTAGGCACCGGCGGTAATGCGGCCGGTTTCTGCTGATTCGCCGTTGCGGCCTTTTCTGCCGGCATTTTCAGGTTTGCAGCCGGTACAACCGGCAGCGATGCTTCCCTGAGTCTCTCGGCTTCTGTCTTTTTCTCTTTAGGGGTTTCCACGATCAGCCCCCTGGCATCCCCTTTCTTTTTGGCCAGTGTGTCGTAGAAGGTCAGATTCATATCTTTATCGGATTCAGCGGTCTCCTGTTTTTTTTCTTCCTTTGGGCTGACCATGGGTTCCGTACTGCCTGACGGCCAGCCCATCCGACTTCTGATCGTGTCCGGAATAAAACGTGTAATTTTATCGGGGTAGGCATCGATATTTTTGCCCACATTAACGCCAAACAGAAAAACAGCAAACAGCAGCGCAGACATGCCCAAAATAAACAGGACCAATCCCAGCTTGCCCATTCTTAATTCGAATCTGTGGGTATTCTTGGCTGCCATGGAAGCCTTTGATGTTTCCCTTTTTTTCCTACATGTGATCCGGCGTAGATACCCCTAATAATTTCAGCGCATTTTGTAAAACACTTTGAACGGATTGAACGAGAAAGAGCCTCGCCCCGCTCATGCCCTCATCTTCGGAAAGGACCTTGTACTTGTTATAATAACTGTGAAGCAGGGCAGCGACATCGCTCAGATAAAAGGTCAGACGATGGGGCTCGAGAGATTTTGCCGCACCCTCAACAACTTCCGGGAAACGGGTGATGGCTTTAATCAGATCCACCTCTTCGGAAAGTTTCAACAGATGCAGTTTTGCATCGTCATAACCGGGGATCTGATATCCTTTATCAGCAGCCATCCGCAGAATACTGCAGATCCGTGCATGAGCATACTGCACGTAATACACCGGATTCTCATTGGATTGTTTTTTCGCCAGTTCCAGATCAAAATCCAGGTGGCTGTCGGAACGCCGCATCAGAAAATTATACCGGGCCGCATCCCGGCCGACTTCATTCACAACTTCTTTCAGCGTCACAAACTCTCCCGCCCGGGTAGACATGGCCACCGGTTTGCCATCCCGCAACAGATTGACCAGTTGAACCAGAACAATTTCCAGGGATTCCTTATCGTAGCCCAGAGCCTGAATTCCCGCATACAGCCGTGAGATATAGCCGTGATGGTCGGCACCCCAGACATCGATCACCCTGTCAAATCCTCGCTGATATTTGTTCTGATGATAGGCAATGTCGGCGGCAAAATATGTCGGTTCACCGTTCTGACGCACCACCACCCGGTCCTTGTCATCACCGAACATGGTTGTCCTGAACCAGAGGGTTTCACCTTCCCGGTAGATGAACTCTTTCGCCTGAAGCGCGGACAGGAGTTTGCCCACCCCGTCATCTTTATACAGTTCTCGCTCGCTGAAATAGACATCGAACACAACGCCGAAGTCCCTCAAATCCACCTTGATCTCCTCCAGGATCGCTCCGGCGGCATAGTCGGTAAACAAGGGAATGACTTCTTCCTGGCTTTTTGCAGCCCAAGTCTGGCCGTTTTTTAATACCATCTGACCGGCCAAATCCTTCAGGTAGTCCCCCCGGTAACAGCCTTCTGGAAATTCGATCGGCTGCCCCAGCTGCTCCAGATAACGAAACCATAGTGATTTTCCAAGATTATACATCTGGTTGCCTGCGTCGTTGATGTAATACTCCCGGGAGACGGTGTATCCCGACGCCGCCAAGATATTGGCAATCACGTCACCTACAACAGCTCCCCGGGCGTGACCGATATGAAGCGGTCCTGTCGGGTTGGCACTGACAAACTCAACCTGAACCCGCTTGCCCTGCCCTGTATGCTGCATTCCATATCGCCCTTTCAGCCGATGAACGGCTTCCAACAGGGTGACCCATATCCCCTCCCGGATGAAGAAGTTCATAAATCCGGGACCGGCTATTTCGATTTTCTCCAGAATCCGGTCCGGGTCGCTGATCTCTTTGGAGAGCATATCGGCAATCAGACGGGGGCTCTTTTTCACGCGGGAAGCCAGGATCATGGCGACATTCGAGGCGTAATCACCGTGGGCCGGCTCTTTCGTCAACTCTACCTCGATGAAGGGTAGCCCGTCCACCGCCAGCAATCCCTTCTGCCGGCAGGATGCCAGTGCATTTTCAAGTAATGAGCTGATTCTGCTTTTCATATCCATAATAAAAAAAATGACAAGCGATGATGAATGAACACGATCACTTGTCACACTTTTTCACGATTCCGGTCAAGGATTATCCGCTTTGTTCTTTCCGGAGCACCTCTTCGATATCCCGATCCTTAATCGTCAGATCCCGCGAATAATCAGGGCAATGAACCTGGCCCGTCGCATCGGTTGAGACGCTGAACTTCTTCTGGCAGTTGGCCCGCCATGCACAAATCGCACAGTATTTCCTGTCGGATCCCATAAGATAACCCCCTACATTGAAGCGCCCACGGCTGCTGGGTATCCTATCTTCAGACAATGTCGAAGTCAAGCCATTTTGTTTACTGCAGCCTCAGATCACGCCAGAAGAGCATATTCGTTTTATTGGCCAGCATCGGCGGGTTGAAGTTTACCCGGACCGTACCCGCATTCTGCCCTCCTCCCCCGCTTTGGGTTATATAGAGATCCACGCCAAGACCGCCCCCGGGCCTAATCGAAACGATTGGCGCTGAAGCGATACCATAGCTGGCAAACATCGATCGCACCTTGGTGCCCGAGTTCGTTGGATCCAGCATACCGCCGCAAGTGAGGTAGTTAATGGCGTATATGTTGGAGTATCCGGCGACATCACATGGATTCGTACTTGTGGAGGGAACGTAGGTGGTAAAATACACAAGACCCCCGAAGACCGTGATATCGCTGATCGCCTTTTCGTTTCCGGTGAAGCTGACAAACCATCCATCTTTGCTGGCGTCGTCACATTGCTGGCTGGCGTTCGTTACATCCTGTAATTGGCTGGGCGTGTAGGTTGTCGCCCGGTCATTATCCTTGAGACCGATGACTTTTCCACTCGTGCCGGTGGTATTGGTCGGGTCGGACTTGTCACCGGTTGCCCAGAAAATCCATATACTACCGGCCTTATCCTTGGTGACGGAGGGATAATTATACAATGGCCTCGACCAATCCGACGCTGCTCCGGTTGTATTCAGCAGTTTTGCTCCCGTCCATATCGACGTCGAGCAAGTGTGGGCACTAATGTCGGTCTGTGAGCAGAATTTAAACCGCCACATGTTGCCGCCCAGGTCCCCGATATAGGCGGTATCAATATAACCGTCACTGTCGTAATCGACAATGCCAGGATGCGCCGGAAAGCTGTAGACCATGTTTGAATCATTGCTGTTGGTCCAACTCCAGAGCACACTGCCGTCTGTTAGATCAATGATATAAAATCCCTTTCCCTTCTTCTTCTCAGCAGTGTTGCAACCGCTCCCGCCGGTACAATCGGCAGAACCATAGCCCCCGCCAACAAAAGCAACCCATTTATCCGGGCCGCTGTCGTCGATCCTGACCTTTCCGACGGTCATTCTGCTCCAGGGTTCTCCCAGATAAGGGGCATTGGCGGCGGTCGGCTTGATCACGGGGTAGGTCCAGCCCGTTGAAGTGACGGAAGATGAAATGACGGCAGGATTGGCGGTATCCGTCAAATCGAAGGCCCAGTATCCGCAATAATAGGGGTACGTCGTTGAATAGGTTGAGCCGAACCCTGAATCACAGGAAGGGGATGAGCTCCATCGCTCCGCCTGGCCGCCTCTCCCCTCTCCAATGAGCAGAAGGCTCTTCCAATCCGATGTCCCCCCCGCCGTGGCCCCCGTGGTCCCCAGATTGGAATCCACGACAGATGTTTGACCATCCAGAAGGTAATGATGGGTGGTCGTCGTCCGGATCGCATTCAACTCAGGTAATAGGTTGGTCGGGAGAATGCTCCACAGCTCGTAGGCGTCAGAGGACCGGAAAGCATGAAGCTGTCCATCATTTGCGCCGACGACAACGATAGCCGGACGGTTGTCCACCGTGGATGAAGAACGGAAATCGGCATATCCCGGAGCAGCGTAGTAAGGAGAGGGATGGCCGATGTGGATGGGATTGGAATGAAAAACGTCGCCCAGCTTTAACCCGTCTGTTTTATAGGCCGACTCTCCGCGAATATAACCGATCGTTGCCAGCCTGTCCGCATCGGTCGAAACACCCAAATCAGCCTGCGTGATATTTGCCGTGGTAAAATCCACAAAACTGCCCGCTTTAAATGTCTTCATGGTCCGTGTACCGGCACTCCGGCTTGCCAGGCATGCTGCGGCATCACCCGCTGTGCCGCACCAATTCGTGTCAATCCCGGAAACGGTTCCATCACTGGCCAATGCGTATTTAATCACATGGCCGGGCCAGTAGGACTGACCACTCTTGGGATCGAAGGCCGCCTCATAGAGGAAGTTATCACCCGACACCCGGTTGGAAGCCACGGAGGCTGTGGAGAAGGAATAGGTCTTTTCCACGATATCCTGGAGGATATTATTCAGTTCCGTGGCCAACTGGGTGGGATTGTCCGCGTAGTAGGCATGCCCGTTTACGGCCGTATGCCCGGCAACGGCCATGGCATCCAGTTGCGTTTTCGCTGCAGTGGATAATCCCATCCCCAGCACATAGGTCTCGATATTAAAATTGTAGTCCGTCCCGCCGAGCGTTTTCGTCAGGGTGCGTAACGCCGTGATTTTCGATAGGACCGCCGGCATTAAATTCGTGGCCGTGTCGGCTCCGCCTGATTCATTGACACTGGGAAGCCCGTCCGTCACGAAGACAACAAAGTTTTTCTGGCACCAGTACTGAATCGGACTGGAGCCGCCCTGCAGATAATTGACGGCGCTCTGGAAGGTCCCTGCGGTCGGCGTCAGTCCGGCATTCACGACATAAGCGCAGTTGTTGGGATTGCCTGTATTGCCACAGGCCATATAGGCGGTTTCATCATTTTCATTAAGGGTCAGCTTGGCCCGGAGGGCGTTTCTCTGGGTATTATCGGAAGGATTATCCGCGACCGCCACATGCAGAAAGCCGTCGCCTGGTGAAGTATTGGCAAACCACGTCCTTCCTGAATACTGCCAGTCCTGCCTCTTTCCAAAATTGTAGAACCCCAGCGCGAAATCCTCATCGGTGGGTTGAAAGGCGCCTCCAAACCAATAAGAGGAGTATCCTGAACCATCATCGGATGTCCCGGTTTTGACCTGATAACAACCATAGTTATTCGTAACAGGATAATCGCCTGTAACATACCCTCCTGCATAACAAAAAGCGTTCCCGTAATTACTCCCGTCATAAAAAGTTCCCGGCGTCTTGTAATAGATATAACGGGTCGGGTCAGTGGGGTTTATGATCGCCTGGGTTTTCGGGTAGATGAGATCGCAGTAACGGTCTCGCGTTGGTCCTATCGCTATGTTGAGAATTGCATCTTGACCATTTGGATCGGTTTTTGTGTAAGTGGCATCAAAGGAAGCATTCTGGGCCACGCAGGCCGTCTGGCACGTAGCCCGCTTACCCGCATCGTCTGTTTTGCAATAGTCGGCACACGCTGCCGGCGGATTGGGGCAGTAGGATCTTGGATCGTAGGATACGAAATATTCACCATTGTGGAGCTGATATTTACTTGAACTGGCCAACCGAAAACTCATCAGGCCCAGCCGCATCTGATCGGAATAGGTATTGACAAGATTGGTCAACGACCTTCTGCTTTCCACCGACCGGCTGCCCGTCCGCCAGGAGGTGACACAATTCCCATAGAAATCCTCATCCATACTGTTGGAGTTATCCAGGATGAACAGGATGTTGGGCTTTACAGAGCTTATCGTAAAAATGGAGGATTCATCGGCCTGGACGACCGGTGAAAAAAAACAATGCAGGAAAAGGCAAAGGATAAAAACCGCTACCCCGGGCAGATTTACTTTTTTCATATCGATCCTCCTTGATGCTTTCTTGATTCTGTAGAGATCACGGATGAAGAACCACCTGCTTCAGTTGGCTATTCAGAAATATCAGTTCGACCCCTGTTTTCTTTCCCGCGGCGGCTTGTTCCTGCGGATCTCTCGGACGGGTGATGACCACGACCCCCGTCAGGTTGTAGCGGCTGTTATCTTCCAGATACAGGACATTATTTTCCATTTTTTTCATAAAACCGGTGAGCCGCTTCATCTGATTCTGGTTTGTGACCCCCTGACTCCGCTGCCCTCGCTGCGATGTGTCTTTCGTTATCGCCACCGCCGCCAGGGCGGTCGAAGCGATCAGCAGCACCAGGATCATGACAAAAGACCGCATCCTATTTTTTATGGACATGATTCAGCACTCCTTTTGTTTATCGGTAGGTTGTATCAATCTCGACCGGTCCATAACCAAATCCAACCTGAACCTGTGCCTGGCCGCCATAGTTCGTATTTTTACCCGTCACGGTGGTAATATGTTTGATCTGCCCCCACATCTGCCCTCCCGCAATCGCGTAACCTGACAAGGGTACGATATCGCCTGAAGGAGGACGGACCGGCAGCAAAATGCTATACTGGGAAGAAGGATCTGCTGCCGCGTTGACCGGAATGTTGTTAACCACAACTCCGCCAAGGTTGTTTGGGTCAAAATTCGCCATGATAAAGTGAATTCCCGATTCGGTCGCCATCATGGCCTTCTTGTCACCCATCACGCGGAAACTGGTCCTTGAATCCTGGGTGGTCATGAGGTAGGCGACAAGGCCCACCGCCAGAAGGATTAGACAGGCGATGATGGCCGCTACCAGGGCAAAACCCTCTTTCCTTTTTATTTTCATATATCTGAGCTTTTTACTGACTGACAACATGGTTCCTCGGAATGACACTGGTTGAGTAGATCATTCGCCTCCGCTGGTGAGTATCAGGGTCAATATCTTGTGTCTCCACCACCAGGGCAATTTCAATCCTGGCGATATCCGCGATGTGGGTCGACAGATTGGCCGGTGAAATCTCGGTCCCGCTCCCATTAAAGTATCTGAAAACGGGAATGTCACCTCCATCAAAACTCCCATTCGTATTGATATCATTCACCACCCTGGTGGTGATCGATCCGTCTGCCAAGGGACCCCCTAAAAAGGGCTGTGCCCCTCCACAGTTCGTTCCCCGCGTGATGCTGAGATTAGCTCCACCTTGATAGGTATAGGTAATGATTTCATCGGCGTGATCCATGAGAGCGCCCGTACCGTCGATGTCCATTTCAATGGTGATGAAATTAGGATCTGCTGCCTGAATTCCCCGGTTCCCCTGCTGTCCTGACAGTGAACCGCAGATGGTTGCGTCGTGCCAGATATTCGCCGTCAAATTCGGATTATAAGAAGCCATCTGAATTTCCGTGGCCATCAATTCCAATGCGGCCCGGGCATCCTGAAAGGTCGTGACCTTTCTTTGAATCGCCCCGGAAGCCCGCTGCCCGGATATGACCGCTGCATAAATCGCCGTCAGGATAACCATTCCCACCGCCATGGCCACCAGCACTTCCGGTAGTGTAAATCCCCTGTTGTTTTCCATCATGTTAACATCCAAATTGAAAACCTTGCTGCCGTGTGACGATAACGGTCTCCGTAATGCCCGTGTCTTTCCGGAGTGACCAGTTTACCGTTACCCTGACCTGCCAGACCGTCCCCGGTGTTACGGGCGAAATGTCCGTAATGACCGTCGTGACCGTATAGGCGGCATCACCGGGCTGTGCTGCCAGAAGGCTGCTATTTACCGTCCAGGACGCCGTACCATGCCCAGGCTTAAAACTATCCCAGTTGTTCGTCTGGGCGGCCACACCATTACAGGGATTCATGATATACGACTCCCAGGCATCCAGCTCCCGATACATGATGCCTGCCGCCCTCCCCAGGTAATCCGATTTGCTCGACAGACGCCACGCGGGAGACAGCGTGGAAAGGAGGGCCATCATACTAACCGAAACAAGGAAGATGGCAATAAGCCCTTCCACAAGGGTGAATCCCCTATGATTAATGAAGAGTGAACGTCGCATAGGTCCTGCTCGGAAAGTTGACGATAATGTTGGCCGAAGACAAGTTATTGGTATTGGATATCGTAAAATTGCATGCCGTAACGGTGCCCCGGGTTTGAAAATAAACAACTTGATCGGCATCGACCTTGATGTAGGGGGCATAGGATGTCATCAACTTGGGCTGCTGATCGACATAAGGAGCCCCTGCCGCTGTTCCCCGGGCGATGGTGTAACTGTTGCCGGCCTGATCAAAGGTGATACGATATCTCACGTTTTCTGAAAGTGCTTTCTCTCGGGTGGCAAAAAAGTCGGAGGTGATGCCCCGAGCCGCGGTCTTGAGATTCTGATTTCTAATATAATTCTGGAAGGTGGGTACTGCAATCGTCGCAAGGATTCCCATAATGCCCATCACAACGATGAGCTCGATCAAGGTAAAACCCTTCTGCTGATTCACAAGCTGCCTGACCATGACGATCACAAACGATCCCCGTCTTTTAAATATCTTTACCGATCTCCTTTTTTAAGTGAGGCCAGCATCACCGATCTGACAGGAAAAATACTGTCTGTCTGGTGGGCATCATAACGACATAATGATTGGATTGTCAATAGGAATCGACAGGATGATCTGTGAGCAGCATCACAGATCCTAGGTGATTTAAATCACCTAGACAACCGTCCATCGCAGAACCTGAATGCGGAAAGCAGATGTATTTTGACTTTTTATTTTATATCCTATAGATAAGTGAAAAACGATGAAGGATCCTTGTCATGAATCCTCTTGCCCTGCTGAAGCAAATTCCTCTGTTTGGAACCTTTCAACCGGCCGATCACGAGCAACTGGCTGTCTTGCTCAGACGTCGAAACCTGAAAAAAGGCGATGTTCTATTCCGTAAAGGGGATGAAGGCACCGCCCTGTATATTATCATCAAAGGCCGCATGAAGATTACGGTCCCGTCAAAGCTGGGTGATGAAATCACGCTGGCGATATTAAACCAGGGTGATTTTTTTGGTGAAATGGCCCTTCTGGACAGCCTTCCCCGTTCGGCCGATGCAACGGCAGTGGAAGAAACCCTGCTCTATGTGCTCAATCGAAGCGACTTCCTGTCTTTTTTAATTCACAATGAGAACGCCGTCCGGTCTATTCTTTATGCCCTTTCTTCAAGGCTGCGTAAAACGGATGATTTTCTGACAGAAGTTTGTTTTCTCAACATCTCTGCGAGACTGGCAAGAAGACTTTTGGAGATGTCAGAGTCACTCATCCGTGAGAACAATCCTGGGTCATCGATGGAATTGAAATTGACCCAGAAAGATCTGGCCAGTCTTCTCGGGACCACGCGAGAAACCATCAACAGGGAATTGAAGATTCTGCGGGATCGGGGAATCGTCAGTACCTCCAGAAATCTGATTACCATCCATAATCTGGAGCTTCTCAAGCGCTGCATCAAATAGAAGGCCGTTGTTTTTCAAAGAAAGAGGGGAATTAAGGCATAAAGAGAAACAGACGGATGGCATAGTCACCGAAAAAAATATAAGCAACAGCAGCAAAAGAGAGAAAAGGACCGAAGGGGACCGCATATTTCATATCCTGTCCTTTGACCATCATCACCGAAATACCCACCACGGCACCCAGCAATGAACTCACGAGGAGAACAAAAAGCAGGGATTGCCAGCCCAGAAAAGCCCCCATCATGGCCAGCAGTTTGATATCCCCTCCGCCCATCCCTTCTCTTTTGGTGACCCACTCATAAATAATAGCAATCCCATAGAGACATCCGCCTCCGATGAGAAACCCGAGAAAGGCATCCAGGAAGCGAAGATTCATGGCGAAGACCGCTGCCAGAAAAAAAATCGGGATACCAGGCAAGGTTATGACATCAGGAATGATCTGATGGTCCAGATCAATAAAGGTAATGACCATCAGTGCACAAACAAAGATAAATGAAAACAGATACTGGAATGTGAGCCCGAATTTCCAGAACAGCAGCAGAGAAATGACGGCGGTGATCAGCTCCACCAGAGGATAACGGAAGGAGATCTTCTCATGACATTCCCGGCACCGGCCCTTGAGCAGGATATAACTGATCACGGGAATGTTATCATAGAACCGTATGGCTTTTCGACAGTGAGGGCAACGGGAAGCGGGGAAGATAATGGACGTCTCTTCAGGCAGCCGGTAGATCAGGACATTGAGAAAACTCCCCAAAGCGGCGCCCAGGACCGTTATAAGGATATTCATAAATAATGACATGCCTGGATTTTTCTCTCATTCATCCTGATGGCTTTTTCCTGTTGCCTGTTCACGACAGGCGGCCGATCATCCTTATCCGTCTTTCCCGTGCCAGTCATAAGGAATGTCGTTATCATGGGGATGAACCCTGAATTCATCGGGCTCCTGATAATCATAAAGCTCTGAGGGCGTATTCACGACAATGGCCTCTTCAGAAGAAATACATTTGAATCCATGATAGACATAGGCCGGGATATGAATCAGGACCGGGTTATGCTCGCCGGCAAAGATCTCGTTGATCTGTCCAAAGGTCGTCGAATGCTTTCTTCCATCATAAAGGACAATTTTCATCATCCCTCGAACCACTGCCATATTGTCATGTTGTTTCTTATGGTAATGCCAGCCTTTGACAACTCCCGGATAAGCCGTCGTCATATAAACCTGACCAAACCCCTTGAACATCTCATCATCAGCCCGCAGGATCTCCATCAGGCGGCCCCGCTCATCGGGAATGACTTTCAGCTTCTTCATCATCACCCCTTCGATCATCGACAACCTCCTCTATTGAATCTATTCATGTTTATGAAAACCGGCCCACCAGCAGCGAATGAAATGAAAAAACTTTTGAGCGGCGGCGAACCCATTTTTCAAAACGTTCTTACAGTTTGTTCGCACCGGTCTTTGCGACCCTATTGCTCGCATACAACAGGGATTCGAAAGTCCCTGCATCGCTCCACCAGCCATCCAAAACGTCCCAGGCCATTCTACCCTCACGAATATAGAAATTATTAACGTCTGTAATTTCCAGTTCACCCCGCTGAGAGGGTTTCTAGGTATAATTGATATGTTTAAGACCAAAATCCTTCCCGTTCCCCATCAGTCTGAGAAAATCACCGGCGTTGTTGCCGCCCGTCACGATCAGGATTTCATCGATGCCGGCATTGACCAGGGTCTTGATTGGATAGTAGATCATGGGTTCGTTGTAAACCGGCAGGAGATGTTTATTCGTCACTTTCGTCAAGGGATGCATGCGGGTTCCCAATCCTCCTGCTAAGACAACGCCTTTCATGGTTTGCTCCTTTCATGATGACAATTGCGGTCTTCTATAACATATTTGGTGATCGGACAATAGAAAAAGTTATGGTTAAAGCGCCCTTTACATTTCATTTCTTCATGGTATAAGAGAAATTCATGACCGATGAATTTTACATGAAACGGGCATTAAGGCTCGCAAAACGTGGCGAAAAGTACGTCAGTCCCAATCCCATGGTCGGTGCCGTGATCGTCAAGGGAAACCGGATCATCGGAGAGGGATACCATCAGCGATTCGGGAAGGATCACGCAGAAATCAATGCCATTCGCAGCGCTACCGAATCCATCGAGGGAGCAACCGTATACATTATCCTCGAACCCTGCTGTCACCATGGCAAGACCCCCCCCTGTGTCGAAAACCTGATCGCCTGTAAACCGGCCAGAGTGGTCATCGGCATGCCGGATCCCAACCCTCTGGTCTGTGGCGGGAGTATCGAACGTTTAAACCAACAGGGGATCCCGACAACAGTCGGGATCCTTGCAGACGAATGCAGACAACTCAACGAGCGGTTCATCAAATTCATTCAGACACGCCTTCCCTTTGTCACATTGAAGTTTGCTCAGACTATCGACGGCAGAATCGCCACATCCACCGGCCATTCACGCTGGATCAGCTCTCCGCCTTCTCTCAAGTTTGCCCACACTCTGAGGGCTACCCATGACGCAATCCTCATTGGCTGCGGCACCGTCCTCCATGATGACCCGGAACTGACTGTAAGACAGGTCAAGGGAAAACACCCCCTCAGAATTGTTTTGGATTCTGGATTAAACATTCCTGCGGACGCACGGATTCTGAGGAATCAGGACAGGGCGAAAACGATGATTGTTACAACGTCCAGAGGCAGCCGGCAGAAATCGGCCGATTTACAGAAGCGGGGCATTGAAATCCTCAGCAGTGATGAGGATCAAAATCACCGGATCGACCTGAAAAAACTTTTCATTGAGTTGGGGAAAAGGAACATCTCTTCGATTCTGGTGGAGGGCGGAGCCATGGTGATCACGTCTATTCTGAAGGAGAACTTGGCGGACCGGATCGTCATGGTCATTGCACCGAAAATCATCGGGAAAGGGATCGAGGCTGTAGGAGATCTTGGCATTCACAGCATAGACGACGCCATGAAGTTATCCATCAGACGGGTCATCCGAAAAGATGGTGATCTCATTCTTGATGGACACATTCATCGTTAAATTGACCATGGTCTTAAACACGGGCGAATCAAGAATTTTTTCATCAGCCTTCTTCGCACAGCGGAATGTTCGCAAGGGCAGATGTTTGCGTGCAAAGCGCGAGTTGCTGCCCCTGATGTGCAGCAAGCGTTAGCGAGGGTCGAAAGAATATCTTGAGCCCTGCAAAGACAATTTTCTAATTGCATCAACAAAAAAGCCCGGAAATCCATTCTGAAATTCCGGGCTTTTAAACCATGAATCTTATCTTTTATTTCACTTCTTCAAAGTCCGCATCGACAACATCTTCATCTTTCTTGCCGGCCCCTGCTTGTGCGCCTGTGCCCGGACCTGCCTGCGGTCCGGCACCGGCCTGCTGTGCCGTGGATTTCGAATACATGGCCTCAGCCAGCTTATGCGAAGCATTGGTCAGTTCGTCCTGAGCGCTCTTTATGGCGTTGATATCGTCCCCTTCAATCGCCTTTTTAACCCTGGCGATGGCGTCCTCGATTTTCGCCTTTTCGGAGGCGTCGACCTTATCACCGAATTCCTTGATATTTTTCTCAACACCGTAAGCCATCGCATCGGCCTGATTACGAGCTTCAATCAGCTCTTTCTTCTTTTTATCTTCTTCAGCATGAGAATCCGCTTCCCGAACCAGTTTCTGGATTTCGGCTTCCGACAGACCACTCGATGCGGTGATCTTGATACTCTGCTCCTTGCCGGTACCGAGATCTTTCGCGGATACGTGAACAATGCCGTTGGCATCAATATCAAAGGTCACCTCGATCTGGGGCATGCCTCTTGGCGCGGGAGGAATCCCTACCAGTTCGAACCGTCCCAATGTCCGGTTATCTGCCGCCATGGAACGTTCACCCTGAAGGACATGGATGCTTACTGCCGGCTGGTTATCCGCTGCCGTTGAAAAGATCTGGCTTTTCTTTGTCGGAATCGTCGTGTTCTTTTCGATCAGTTTGGTCAGGACACCGCCCAGTGTTTCAATACCCAGAGACAAGGGGGTTACGTCTAACAGAAGGACATCCTTCACATCACCGGCCAGGACACCGCCCTGAATCGCGGCCCCGATGGCCACCACCTCGTCAGGATTGACGCCCTTGTGGGGTTCCTTTCCAAAAATTTCCTTGACCTTCTGCTGAACCCGCGGCATGCGGGTCATCCCACCGACCAGAATAACCTCATCAATCTGTGCCGGTGTCAGGTTGGCGTCTTTCATGGCCGTCCGGCAGGGTCCTTCCACCTTGTCAATAAGATCTTCCACCAGTGCTTCCAGCTTGGCCCGGGTCAGCTTGATATTCATATGTTTGGGACCGCCGGCATCTGCCGTGATAAAGGGCAGATTGACATCCGTTTCCATGGAGGTGGACAATTCCATCTTGGCTTTTTCCGCCGCTTCCTTGAGCCGCTGCAGGGCCATTTTGTCGCTCCGGATGTCGATGCCCTGATCCTTCTTGAATTCCGTAGCCAGATAATCAATTAACCGCTGGTCGAAATCCTCTCCGCCCAGATGGGTGTCGCCATTGGTCGACTTTACTTCAAAAACGCCCTCCCCCAGTTCCAGAATGGAAATATCGAAGGTCCCGCCACCCAGGTCAAAGACGGCAATCTTTTCATCTTTTTTCTTGTCTAACCCGTAAGCGAGGGCTGCTGCCGTCGGTTCATTGATAATCCTGAGCACGTTCAGACCGGAGATCTTTCCGGCATCCTTGGTGGCCTGCCGCTGAGAATCATTGAAATAAGCCGGAACGGTAATGACCGCATCAATGATTTTCTCACCCAGATACTCATCAGCGGTCTGCTTCATCTTCACAAGGATCATCGATGAGATCTCCGCAGGACTGTAATTTCTTCCTCTGATCGTCACCTGAGCATCCCCGTTTGATGCTTCTGTAATCTTGAAGGGGCTGACCGTCTTGTCATGCTGAACCTCACGGGAGGCGTATTTTCTTCCAATCATTCTCTTGATGGCATAGACGGTGTTCTCAGAGTTGGTAATGGCCTGCCTTTTAGCGACCTGACCGACCAGTCTTTCGCCACTGTCCGTAAAGGCGACCATGGAGGGCGTCGTCCGATTCCCTTCCTGGTTGGCTATGACAACGGGATCTCCTCCTTCCATGATGGCGACGCACGAATTTGTCGTTCCCAAATCAATCCCTATAATTTTACCCATTTGTCTTCATCCTCCTTCATTTATCCTTCATTTATCCAATGATTGCTGTAGGTTCCTTATCATTGTGCGTCCTGTTTAACAGGGCACCGGCAAACGGAAACTTTGGCCGGTCTCAATAGCCTGCCATTCAGAAGGTACCCCTTTTCAAATTCTTCCACAATCTGGTTATTCCCATGTTCCGGGCTCTCCACCTGAAGCATGGCCTCATGGACATTCGGGTCAAAGTCCCTGCCCGTCGCCTCGATTTTTTCAACCCCATGTTTTTCCAGACAGCAATTGAGCTGATTCTGGACAAGCTTCAGTCCTTCCCTGAACGCTTCAAAATCACTGGAATTGCAGGCATGCTCCATGGCCCTGCCCAGGCTGTCAACCATAGGCAGAATATCTTTGATCAAATTTTCCTGGCCATATTTGATGCAATCAGCCTTTTCCCGGTTGGCCCGTTTCTTATAGTTTTCAAGGTCGGCCGCTACACGCATATATCGATCATAGTTTTCAGCGGCCTCTTTTTCCTTTTCCTGGAGCTTCTGTATCAAATCCTCGATCTTATATTCACCATCGCCTCCGGCCTGCCCCCCTGTCAGAGGTTCCTGACCTTCCGGTGTTGCCTCCGCGATGTCTTTCTTTGCTTTTTTGACCATGTCTCGTCTACGAATATCCTTTCCAATCGTCGTCCATTTATTACCTGACCTTTCACGTCACTTCAGGTCGGGTCTTTGAAAGAGCTTAACATCGACCAACTCGCAGATAATATGACTCGCGGTGATGTGAACCTCTTGAATCCGCGGTGTACTGCCCGATGAAACATGCAAAGAATAATCCACCATTTTCGCAATATCACCGCCATCCTTCCCTGTGAAACCAATGGTGATCATCCCCATTTTTTTTGCTGATTCAAAAGCCTTGACGACATTCGGTGACATGCCACTGGTACTCATTCCCCAAGCGATGTCTCCTGCCTGCCCTGTGGCCTTGATCTGCTTGCTGAAGATTTCTGAAAAATCATAATCGTTTCCAATACTTGTTATAACAGAAGTATCGGTTGTCAGGGCGATGGCAGGCAACGGCGGTCTTTCAATCAGAAATCGGTTGATAAATTCACCGGCAATATGCTGAGCATCCGCAGCGGACCCCCCATTGCCGAAAAGCAAGATTTTGTTTCCCGCTTTTAGAGCGGCCGTAACCACATCAACGACCTGGACGATTTTACCGAGGTTCTCATTCAGGAAAATATCCTTGATCTGACTGCTTTCCTTGAATACCTTTACGACGTAATCATGCATCTTGCCGCATCCATTTGTTTTTTCAGTCTCGGCATGCTTTCCTAAGTGCGGCTAATATATTGATCGAACCAGGCCATGTCAAGGGTATGGCTTGATTAATTCATGAATGGATCAAGAGAAAGGAGAAGGGATTTAAGAGAAAAAAGAAGCCTGTCTGTTCCTGTCCTTCAGTTCGGCCAGTTTTCCCTTATTCCAGCCGGCAATACGGCTGAAATACTGAGTGATTCTGGCAATACCCTCAATACTCGGAGACCCGCAGGACGGGCAGTTTCCGTAAAGACCGTCTGATGTGGTTCCGCAGGCAGAACAGCTTGTGAATTCCGGCGACAGAATGATCTGATGATTCCGCGTCTCATGAAAAACCCGGATGATAAAATCAGCCAGCTTTTCCACCGTGGGTCGATGATCACCCAACCATAGATGGGTAACGGCGTTTGAGCCGATGAAGGGATGGAAGCGGCCTTCTCGGGCAGCGCGGTCAAAGGCACGCACGGGAGCCGACACACTCAGGTGGGTGGAATTGGTATAGTAGATTTCACCCTTGATCAGATCGCCTCGGATATAGTGCCCGGCTTCCGGTGAATAATACTTGAGATCCAGCCGTGCGAAACGATAGGCGGTGGTCTCGGCGGGAGTCTGCTCTAAAACGAACTTTAAGCTATACTCAGCGGACAGACGATCGGCTTCTGTTTTCATATGTTCGACAACCTGTAATCCGAAGGCCAGGGCATCTTCCGAATCATGCATTTCCTGACCTCTGTGGATACAAACCAGTTCATTAAGACCCACCATCCCCACCAGGTAAATCGCATGAGCCATTCTCAGATAGGGTGATCCGTCCCCGCTCATGGTCAGCATGGAGAGGGGACCCTGGTCTCCGTAGGATAGAAGCTTTTCCATGAAGTCCTTTTTTTGAACGTGGGCCTGAACCGCCAGTTCCATAAGCTCAGAGAGCAATAGAAACAGACGACGGTCATCTCCCTTGGCCTTATAACCCAGCCTGGGCAGATTCAAAGTGATATTTTGAATGGCGCTCTGCCTCATTTTCCATGGGGACTCCGGATCCTTGCCTTCGTAATCTTTCTTGTTGTCAGCCTGTCCACCCGGCAACGACTTTCCTGTTTCCTCACGATCGAAAATAAAACAGGGGTTTCCCTTCTCGATCGCCACCTGGCAGAGATGATTGAGAAATGCTTCATGACCGGGGGTTTTAAAAAATCTTTCCGTCAGGTGAATCAACGGCCTTGGAAAAATGAATGGTTTTCCCGTGGCATCTCCTTCCTTAAATATCTCAAACAGAGACCAGGCAAATCTTTGCGCTTCTGATCTATAGTGCCCGTAAGTCTGACCGGTTTGCTCACCACCGGGACCGATGGCCGGCACATTTTCAAGATACTCCGGAACATCCCAATGCAGGTGAATATCGGTAAACATGGCCTGTCCGCCCCGGGCGGACGTGAGCTGGGAAAATTCATAGATGAGCATCTGGGCGAACTGCCGGATATCCTGGTCACGCTTGCCGACCAGATAAGGGGCGAAAAAATAATTAATGGCTTGCCAACCGATGATTCCGGCGCAGTGACCCTGCAGCATGGCGCCGAAGCGGACCAGGTGAGCCAGAACCACTTCAGCCTGTCTGGCCGGTTTGGCAACGGTCATGGAGTGAGGAAGGTTGAGCCCATATTTTTTAATATATTCCGGGGACTGGTGTGAATTATAAACCCGGTCGATATAGCCCAGGGCATGGATATGGATATCCCCCATGATATGGGCATCTCCTACTTCACGTGAGAAAACATCATAGAGGGCGTATTCCCGCTTGATCCCTTCGGCAAGCACCAGATTCGTGCCTTCGGGACCATGGGGCACATTGGCACTTTCCTTATTTTGCAGAAAAATCAGTTGCCGAACATCATAAAGGGGAAATCCCAGCAGGGCATGCATGCGCCGGTCATGCTCAAGGCCCCGTTCAATGAGCTTTGCATCCACCAGTTCCCGGATCAGCGGCGTCGTCAGCAGACTGATCCCCGAGGATACAATCTGTTTTTCCACATCCCTGCTGATGGTTTCCGCCGTATCGACATCAACGCCGGTTTCCCGGATCAACACCTCAACGATGCGCTGCCGGTTCCATCGCACGATGTCTTCACCGGATGTTCTGACAAAGAGGGTAATATCCGTCGTGTCCAGAGGGATGGTCATATATTTGTTTTGATGATTCCTTCCCGATCATTGAGCGTTTTTTCCGCCGCCTGGGAGATCGCCTCGTCATGATGATGATCCAGAGAAAAGACCCTGAAATGAACGACGCGGGCCGGAATGAACCGGTAGATGTCATGAAGCGGTTCCGGTGAGGTTGTGCCCGTTGCCGGATTGAAAATATTGACCCGTTTTTCTGTCTGGGCCATGGGATTGATGGGGCGCGGATCTTGCGTTGCCAGATCCACGCGAAGGGCGATCTTCCTCAGGCTGTCCGGCAGATCTCGCCTGATTTGCCGTTCATAATCACCAGCCGTGGAAAAATGAGTCCCTCTTTGCAACTGGTCAATCGAAATCTCCGTGGAAAATGACATTTTCCATTTGACCTGCCGGTTATACAATTTCTCCCATTCCCGACCCAATCGCCTTTTCCTCGCATCCGAATCTCTGCGCCAGTTGCGAACTTCATGGAACAGATGCCATTCATCGCAAAAAAGATAGTCGTCCAGCCGCTTGACAGGATCCGCGGGAAACAGGATATTTAGCGATTCCCTGAAGATTTCCTGCAGGTGAAGATCAAGGGCCCGGGTTGTCCGGTGGAAGTAGACATTGGTATAAAGATTCAAGCGGGCATTCAGAAAGCGGCTGAGCGCCGAGATGCCCGCCTGATGGAGGGTCAGGCCTTCCTTGGTAAAAAAACTGTAAAACCGGAGCCGGGTCATATCCACTAAATCAAGGGAAAAGCCCGTCATATAGGCGTCTCGCTGAACGTAGTCCAGATTGTCCACCGTATAAATCCCCGAGAAGAGCTGTCTTAAAAGCTGCAGCCACCGCGGCTGCACCTCCTCCCTTTTTCCAGGCATCCTGATCAGAAAAGCAATCTGCCGGGGGTTCAGGCACTCCCCTTTTTCAAAAGACCCCGAGGGACTTCTTTGAATGCGGCGGATGATCCTGCCCAGCTTCCGGGTCACAATGTGCTGCCCGATGACTTCGTGGGTCAAGTCGTACTGATCCAGAAAATGGTCATCAAAGAAATGACCATAAGGTCCGTGTCCCACGTCATGAAGCAGACCGGCCAGACGAAGCAGTTCCTCAACATAATTCGCTGAAGGGGCATCCCTGCAGACGTCACAGAGACTGGGATAGAGGGCTCTGCCAAATTCGCCGGCCATGTGCATCGTACCCAGAGAATGCTGGAAACGGCTATGTTCGGCGGCCGGATAAACCCAGCGTGCACTTTGAAGCTGACCGATCCGCCGAAGTCTCTGCATCCAGGGGGAGTCAATCAAATCCTTTTCCGTGGTTTCAGATGGAAAATCCTCCACAGGAACGGTAAAAGAGGCATACTGATAGATCGGATCGGCGATCAGGGCCAGACCCTGATAGATTCTTGCGTATTCAACAGGTTTCTTCTTCATGGGGTCAGGTTTACCTTATTCTTGAGCAAATATCAAACCCCGAATTATGCTTGACAGGGCGTGCGGCCTTGCGTAATTAGAAAACAAGTTTTGGACAACTAAAAAATGAGGGGATGAAAATCATGGGAACGGACAATGTTATCTTTATGGAAGTTATAGAATGGTTTGATGAATCCGGGAAAGAACTGGTTCACCGAATCCCCGAAAAAGGTTCCGGTGAAATCAAGTTCGGCGCTCAGTTGACAATCCGGGAAAGCCAGGCCGCTGTTTTTTTCTATAACGGCCGGGCCTATGATGCCCTCGGTCCGGGCAGACATACCCTGCAAACCGCCAATATCCCTGTCCTGACCAAGGTGCTCAGCCTCCCCTGGGGTATGACCAGCCCGCTGCGGGCGGAGGTCTATATCACCAATATGAAGGTTTTCCCCAATCTGAAATGGGGAACCCGTGATCCCGTGGCCTTCAGGGATTCGGAACTGGGTCTCATCCGGCTCAGGGCCTTCGGCATTTTCAACCTCCGCATCCTCCAACCCGTTCTTTTCATCAACAGCCTCGTCGGCACGCAGGGTGTCTATACCACCGAGGAAATTGAAGAATATCTCAGTCGGGTCATCGTTTCCCGCTTCAATGATTTCATGGGAGAACACATCGATACGATCTTCAATCTACCGGCCCGGTATAATGAACTCTCGGAGGATCTGAAAAAACTCCTTCAAGATGATTTCAGCCGGTTTGGCCTGGGTTTAACCGACCTTTACATCAATTCGATTACGCCGCCACCGGAGGTTCAGAAAGCGATCGACGACAAAAGCAGGTTGGGTGTCTTTGATGATCTCAACAAGCTTTTAAAAATGAAGGCCGCCATGGCCATGGAAACAGCGTCACAAACACAGAGCGAGGCTGGTGCAGGCATGGGGATGGGCATGGGATTCATGATGCCGGCGATGTTTGCCGACGCTTTCAAAAGTACGGCACCGCAACAGACAGCCGCTCCGGAAATGTTCAAATGTCCGGATTGTCAGCAACCCGTTACCCGGGAGGCCAAATTCTGCCCCAGCTGCGGGCATCAGATTCTTTTATTTCAGCAATGTTCCCAGTGCGGCAGCAATCTTCCACCCGATGCCAGATTCTGTTTCAAATGCGGTCAGCCCGTGGACATCAAACCTCAACAAAAAAAGTGTCCCCATTGTGGGCATGACAATCTTTCCAATTCAACATTTTGTAATCAGTGCGGTGAGCGAATCTAACTGGAAAATCGAGCACCAGTGTCCTCAATGCGGTGCGCCCGTCGTCATCGATGAGGCCGACCGTCTTTTGTCCTGTCCTTTTTGCAAGACGAAGCTTTATCTTATGACACCGGATCACTTCAGGTATTATATCCCTGCTCCCGACAAGACGTCGAGAGATATGGTTTATCTGCCCTACTGGCGCCTGAAAGGGACCTCTTTTTCCGTAGAGGCAAACGAAATCAGCCCCCGTTTTGTGGATACAAGCATCCTGGCAACCCATTTTCCGGGACTTCCCCGTTCTCTCGGCTTACGGCCACAGGCCATGAAGGTGAAATATATATCCCCTGACATGCCGGGACAATTTATGGAAACAAGCCTGCAGGCCCAGGCGGTTATCCCTGCGATTGAACCCTCCGACCCTTCGGGACATTCCTTTCACCAGGCGTTTATCGGCAAGATGATCAGTTTGGTTTATTCGCCTGCTTATCTCGAAAAAGATACCCTCTACGATGCCCTGCTCGGAAGGCCCCTGTCCGCATGGAAAAAAGATGAAACCGCCCGGACCCCTGCAGGCACAAAGCCACCCAACTGGCAAATACGCTTCATCTCGACGCTTTGTCCTCGTTGCGGCTGGAATCTTCAGGGTGAAAAGGACGCGCTGGTGATGATCTGCAAAAACTGCGACTCTGCCTGGAGCTGTTCAAAGACAGAGTTTGAAACGGTGCCCTTTTCTGTGATGACCACTTTCTCCAAGGAATCGATTCTGTACCTGCCCTTCTGGCGCATGAAACCCCGTGTGGAAGGCATTCCTCTGGTTTCTTATGCAGACCTGATCCGATTGGCAAACCTGCCCAAAGTCATCAACAGTGATTTTGAATCCGCACCGCTTTACTTCTGGTCCCCCGCATTTAAAGTGAGCCCGGCACTCTATCTAAGATGGGCTCGCCAGATGACAACCTTCCAGCCGAAAGGGAAGACAAGTGAAACCTTTGCCGGAGCATCTTTCTATCAGGTAACACTCGCCGGTCAGGAAGCTGTGGAAAGTATGAAAATTACCCTGGCTGATCTTGTTGTAGACAAACGGCAGATCTATCCAAAGCTTACCGACATCCAGGTCTCCGCTGACGAGATCATGCTGGTTTATCATCCATTTATCGTCGGTCCCCACGAACTCATTCACGAAACGATGCATGTAACGATCGATCGGACAGCCTTGAGTTATGGGACTTACCTGTAGATTTTTTTTGACAAATCTGTCGATAAGGAATAACGTTTCACCCACTGATGAAACGATTGACTTGCAGATAGGGGAGCGATGATGCGTAGACAAAGGGTATTCTTACTTTTCCTGTGGCTGTCCCTAGGGCTTTTCCTCTGCATCCCCTCTCCGGGTGCCGCGCAGAACTGGGGTACGGTCATGTCGGTTCAGGCCAAAACCAATATCCGGGCGGACCGATCCATGAAATCCAGAGTCACAGGAGAGCTGAAGGCCGGTGAAAAAATCCGGGCGGACTTCCTGAAGAACGACTGGTACGCCGTTTTTAATCTGAATGAAAAAAATCGAGAGGAAGCCAAGGCGCTGGGTTACGTCCACGCCCTGAACTTGTCTCCTCCGCTTTCACCACTGGCGGGCACGGAGGCCATTGTGATAAAAAATATGACCTTTAAAAAGGAAAAAGAAGGACATGAAAAAGTTTTAATCGAGTTCAACCGGTTCAATGAGCCTAAAATCTTCAGCATTGATGGGAAGAAGCCAAGAATTGTAATCGATATCCATAACGTATCTTCTGTAAGAAGTGGACTCTCCCGGATCAATGTCAATGGAACGCTCGTCAAACAGATCCGTACCGCTCTGGACCGAAAAACAAACGGCATGAGAATTGTCATTGACGTGGAAGCCAACAGAAACTACGCGGTCGATCAAACCTTTTACAAGACGGAAAATATTTTTGTCGTTGACATATCGGAAGATATAAAAAAGCCTGCAGAAACAAAACCCACAGCAGCCAAACCTTAAGGCGTATTTCTCCCTGAAACATCCTCCCGTTGTGTGGACTTTACAGGCGGTACGGTTTAAAACCCTGCTGGCGGATACTACCTATCCTGACGATCACCTTAGTTTTTTATTCAGGCCATTGGATGCGGTAAGTTATTTGCCCCGGCTACGGAACATTTCAACTGGAAATGAACTACGGATCAATCCTTGATCTCGTCGTTGGACTCCCTTGACTTACAGCAGACTTCCCTTTATACTCATACTCAAGCCATCCAAAAATTAGTTCTTCTCCCACCGATAAAAACACGATCGACGGTTCTTGACGTCATGTAATAGTGTTATCAACATCAGCATAAAATAAGAGGGGTAAACGATGGGCCGTCTAAAGATCAGACAATTAACGCCAAGGGCTCTGTCGGCCTTGATCCTGATGATCCTATCGATCACAGGCATCCTATTCTGGGTGAGCTATCGTTTTGTCAGGCCATTTCCGCCAAATACTTTGATGATGGCCACCGGCAGGGAAGGGGGCTCATACGCCGTCTTCGGTGAGCGCTACCGACAGGTGCTGGCCCGTGAGGGCGTCCGGCTTGAATTTCACCCATCATCAGGAGCTGTGGAGAATTTAAGGCTCTTGAGGGATGAATCCCAGTGGGTGGATGCGGGTTTTGTCCAGGGTGAAATGGGTAAAATTGAGGAGACATCAAATCTTGTTTCTCTCGGCAGTCTAACCTATACCCCCCTATGGGTTTTTTACCGGGGCAATGAAATTCTTGATGATCTTTCACAATTGAAAGGGAAAAGAATCGTTATTGGACCTGAGGGCAGTGGCATAAGAAAATTTTCCCTCGAACTGCTGAAAGCGGCCGACGCTTCCGGTCCGCCGACAGAACTATATGATTTTGCCTATGCCGATGCCAGGCAGGCGATGATCGAAGGCCGGGCGGATGTGGTCATGTTATTAGGATCGGCCGAAAACCATCAGCTTGTGGTCGAATTTCTTCGGGCCAAGGACATCAAGCTGATGAACTTCAGCCAGGCGGAAGCCTACACACGTCTTTTCCCGGATCTCTCTCATGTGATTTTACCGAGGGGGGTTATCAATCCATCAAAAAAATTCCCGCCATCGGATATCCACCTTTTGTCTCCGACGACGAATCTCATCGTGCGCAAGAGTCTGCATCCGGCCCTGGTTTATCTGCTGTTGAAGGCCTCCGTTGAGATTCACAGTGGAGCGGGATGGGTCAATAAAACAGGGGAATTTCCATCTCTGAATAAGCAGGATGACCCGATCAGTGAACAGGCTCAACGGTTTCACAAGTCGGGGGGGTCGTTGCTTTATGACTATCTTCCCTTCTGGGCGGCCACATTTATCGACCGTACGCTCTTGATATTGATTCCTCTGGGAATCGTTATCATTCCCCTGATTGGGATCATGCCATGGATATACACTTCGAGGAACCGATCGAAATATTACCGCTGGTACCGTGAACTCAGAAATGTTGAGGAAGAACTAACGGAAGGGATGCCATCAGAAAATGTCAGGGCTTTGCAGTCGAGACTTGATCGCATTGAGGACGCTGTCGGCAGGATTCGTGTGTCCGTTGCTTTTTATGATGAAGTTTTCACTTTGGAAGAACACATCCGGATGGTTCGGCAGAAGCTTATCCACTTGAATCATCCCGCATCGAAAAAGGCTGATGATTTTAAGCAGGAAAGCTCTGTGGCCATAGAGCAGAAAGACTAACGTCTAAAAAAATGAAAGACAATCCATGCAGCCGCTTTTGTTGATCATTACAAAATATACTTATCTTGGAATTTTTATGGCCCTGGGACTGGGCATTTTGGGTTTGCCCGTACCGGATGAGACATTGATGGCCTATGCGGGTTTTCTTGTTTCTCAAGGCAAAACAAGCTATTTTTGTACCATGATGGTGGCCTTTATAGGAACTTCCTGCGGCATTACGATCGGATATATTCTTGGCAGGACCTTTGGAAGCCCGTTCATAAAAAGATTTTCAGCGAAGACGTATATGAATCCGGATCATGTTCAAACTGCAGAAAATTTTTATAACCGATATGGAAAGTTTGCATTATTCATCGGTTACTTTATTCCAGGCGTAAGACATCTGACGGCGATTTTTGCGGGGACCTCCCTTATGCCGTACCGTACATTCGCTCTTTTTGCCTATGCGGGCGGTCTCTTCTGGACGATTACTTTTGTGAGTTTTGGTTATTTTCTGGGCGAGAAATGGCATGAAGTTTATATGTATTCACACCGCTACATCCTCCCTGTCGTGCTTGTCGCCATTGTCATTCTATTGATAGCGATCTATTGGAAAACTGCGGAAGAAAAACAGGCTGATCCTAAAAGCGGGAAAGACAACGTTCAACAAATTTAGTAAGATCATGAGTCAAAATAAAAGCCGCATCTATGACTGAAGGAGAAGCGATACGCAAAGCCATCGCTGAATAAAATAAATGGCCCTTCATGAAAGGCGCACTGGACTTACTGAATATTTCAACTCGCTTCACTTCCGTCGAAGCATGACTACATTGGGTACGGCCGGTCAAGTCCCATCCAGTTTCTTACCCGTCACCTCTGCGTGATGGGTCTGGATTTTTCACGGGTTCATGACCAATTTCTGCTCCTCCCGGGGAACATACCATTTGATGAAATTGTAGCCGATGCCGAGCGGCGCCGGTTCAATCCCACGGAAGCGGGCATGGATGATGGGCAGCGCATCGGAGACATAAAGGAAAAGGTAGGGCTGTTCCTCCGCCAATATTTCCTGGATCCGGTCGTAATCCTTTTTCCGCTGTGTCTGGTCGAAAGTCCCCCTCCCCTTCTCCAGCAAATCATCCACTTCCCTGTTTTTATAAGACACGAAATTCAACTCATCCGGCCCTGACTTACTGGAATGCCAGACATCATAAATATCCGGATCCATCGGGATTGTCCAGGCCAGAATCGTTGCATCAAAGCGCCGCTTGTTGATGAAATCGTTGACAAAGGCAGCCCATTCCAGGATTCTGATTTTCACCTGGATACCCACCTCGGCCAGTCGCTTCTGGATAATCTCCGCACACTTCGCCCGGACTTCATTTCCCTGATTGGTAATGATTTCAAAAACAAAAGGCTCACCGTTTTTTTTCAGGATCCCGTCTCCATGGGTGTCCTTCCAGCCGGCCTCCGCCAGGAGAGCCCTTGCTTTCGCAGGATCATAGGGGTACCTTTTTACCTGGGAATTGTAGGCCCATGCGCCGGGCTTGTAGGGGCCGGTGGCCTCCTTTCCCAGGCCCAGCAGGATCCCTTCAACGATTTCATCTTTGTTGACGGCATAGGCGATTGCCTGGCGGACGCGCTTGTCGGCAAACATGGGTTTTTTCAGATTATAGCCTAGAAAGGTATAGGAAAAGGAAAGATAGCGATACTTATTGAAGCTTTTCCGGAATAGGTTGTTTTCCGTCTGTCTCGTATATTGAAGTGGCGTCAGACTCATGCGGTCAACCCCATTGGCACGCAATTCGAGGAACATGGTGGCCATGTCCGGAATAATCCGCATGATGTAACCGTCAATATAGGGCCTCCCTTCAAAGTAATCCGGATTCGACACCAGCACGATTTTCTGCCCGGTCACCCATTCCTTGAACCGGTAGGGACCGGTACCGACAGGATGCCTCCCCAGAGGCGACTTGGTGATGTCCTTGCCTTCCAGGAGATGCTTGGGAAGAATGGCGCTCCCCCAGCTCATCAGGGCGGGTGCGAAGGGTTTATCGTAAGTCACCCGGAAGGTATGGGGATCTAAGACCTCTGCCTTTCTGACCTTGAGAAAATCTCCGGCATAGGGGGTGGGTGTTTTGGGATCGATGGTAACCCGATAGGTGTAAAGGACATCCTCCGCCGTAAAAGGATGGCCGTCATGCCATCTGACCCCTTTCCGCAAATGAAAGGTGATGACAAGACCATCTCTGGAAACATCCCAGGATTCTGCCAGATCCCCGACGATCTTAATATCCTTGTCGTACTTCACTAGGCCGTTGAACACCATCCCGGCGATTTCATGGGAGGTATTATCGGAAGCCAAGATGGGAATCAGGATACTGGCATCGCCGATGGACCCTTCCACCATGATATCGCCATAGGCCGGACCGGTAGCGGAGCGCTTCGCATCGGCTTTGTCGTCGGTGCGGTCACCCTGGTCTGTACAGGATCCGCAGAGCAAGGCAAATAGCAGGATCATCATGATGCCGCCAGTGCTTCTCCTCTTCCAGGGGATATTTTTTAAAGCGAAGGCCCCGATAAAAAACAGCAGGTTCATCATGACGATGGTGGCGCCGGTGGGCAGGTTCATGACCAGTGAGACAAAAATACCCGTGATGACAGAGGTCACCCCGGTGAGACCGGCAAGGACCATGGCATTCCTGAATCCTTTGGCCAGTTGCAGGGCCGTTACCCCGGGCAGGATCAGAAGGGCCGAAATCAGCAGGATGCCGACCACATTCATGGACAGGACGACGGTTACCGCCGCCAGCAGCACAATCACGGCGTTGATTTTTCCCGTGCTGATCCCGGAAACTTTGGCCAGCTCCTCGTCGAAAGTAATGGAAAAGATATCATGATAATAAACCAGGATCAGCAGCAGAACAATGACCGACAGTGCGACGGAGAGCATTAATTCGGCATTGCTGATCGCCAGAATATTGCCGAAGAGATAACTGAAGAGATCAACATTGAACCCGCCGGCCATACTGGCCAGGATGACACCACCGGCAATCCCCAGGGAGGAGACGACACCGATGGCCGCATCACCGTAAATCCTGGCTTTCTCCGTCAGTTTCAATATGCCCAGGGCGCTCAGCATGACCACGGGAAGAGAAACATAAAGCGGGGAAGCCTTGAAGACAAGGCCCAGCGCAACGCTTCCGAAGGTGACATGGGCAAGGCCGTCCCCGATCAGGGACAGGCGCCTCAAAACCAGCAAAAGCCCCAGAAGGGAACAGAGCAGGGCAATGAAGGATCCGGCAATCAAAGCCCGCTGGACAAATCCGTATTTCAGATATTCAAAGATTTCCATAATAGACCATCTCAACGGGTATGCTGGTGGCAGATGATATGCTGGGTGTCTCCCCCGAACAGCGCCGCCATTTTGTCGGAGCGGCAGAAATCGTCAAAGCTTCCGTAAAAAATCAATTTCCTGTCAAGGTATAAAAGCCGGCCGGCATATTGACCGATGCTGCCGATGTCATGAGTCACCAGAATGACCGTGACATGATCCACCCGGTTGAGATCCAGCAGCGTCGAAAAGAAATGCTCCCGTGTCTCCGGATCCAGCGCCGATGCAGGCTCATCGAGGATAATGATTTCCGGATTATGGACAATCGCCCGGGCAATGAGGACCCGCTGCTGCTGTCCGCCGGAGAGCTCACCGATCAGGGAATGTTTGATATCCAGGATATTGAGCCGCTCGAGCGTCCTGTCAATCGCCATCCGGTCCGCCTTATCCAGGCGCTTGGGAAAGGTCTTCTTCGAAATGAGCCCCAGGGCGACGATTTCCCGTACCGTCGAGGGAAAGTGCGGGTTAAAGGCATTCAGTTTCTGGGGCAGATAGCCGATTTTATGCCAATCCCGGAAGGTTTCCAGATCATGATCAAACAGCCTGATGCTCCCCCGCGCGGATGCGGAAATGCCCAGCAGGACCTTGAGCAGTGTGGTTTTACCGGAGCCGTTGGGACCCACGAACCCCACATAATCTCCGGCAGCAACGGTGAAGGAAATATCGCTTAATACTTCAATCCCGTTATAAGCAAAGCTGAGATTTTGAACATCGATCACGTTTACGGACATTGGAGACCTGCCTTCAGATGTTCCAGATCTTTCTGCATCAGGGCGATAAAGGTGACACCCCCGTCAAGCGCCTCCTTACTAACATTATGACCAGTATACAGCAGCAGCAGAGAGGCGCCTGTTTCCTTCGCTACGGTCTCCGCAACGCGCGGGGAGATGAGTTCCTCATAGAAGATATATTTCAGACCGTTCTTTCGAAGGGTTTTACTCAGATTTACCAGATCCTCCGGTCTGGGTTCGGCATTGGGCGAAAAACCGTAAGCGGCCGCATATTGCAAATGATACCGCCTGGCGAGATAGCCAAAAGCAAAATGGCCGCCGTGAACCAGCACCTTTTTTTCGCAGCCGGACAGGATCTTTTGAAACTGTTGATCGAGGTTCCCGAGCTTTACCTTGTAGTCCTCCGCATTTTTAAGATAAATATTTTTATTATCCGGGTCTCTGCTGATGAAGCCATCCCGGATGTTGTCCACCATCTTCATGGCATTGGAAAAATCCAGCCAGATATGCGGATCCTTGCCGCCATGACCGCGCTCGTGCTCATGCTCTTCTGTTGCCGCGTTTTCCGTCATAACAATCCCCTGACTTGCATCCACAACGATGAGATTCGGATTTTGCGTGCCCTGCAGGATTTTCTGAACCCAGGGCTCCATATATTTGTTCGTATAGATGAAGATGTCCGCCCTATTGAGTTTCATCATGTCACCCGGCTTCGGCTCGAAGCTGTGCGCTTCGACACCCGGGGGAAGCAGCAAGGACGCGTCCACTTTATTTCGGCCGATGTTGCGGGCAAAGTCATAGGACGGAAACAGGGTGGTTATGACTTTGAGCCGGTTGTCTTTTTTTATTTTTTCCTCATCCTTCTGGCAGGAGAGCGTCAGACAGACGACGGCCAGAATGAAAACCAGAAAAACGGTTTTTTTCAAAGTCAAAGGATTCGCAATGTCTCTGTCGCCTTTCATTCACACGCTCCGGAGTTCACAAGCTGTTTATCTTTATTCCTGCCGGTGACATTGCCGGCATACACCCGTGACATGCACATGGACATCGTCAATACGAAAAACGTTCTGTCCGGTAAACGATTCCTGCGCCTGCGACAGGTTCACCGGCGGCAGGCAGGACATGGTTCGGCAGGTTTTGCAGTAAAAGTGCGGATGACTGGGATTGTGCCGGCAGGACATTTCGTAGAGGTTCATCCCCTGATCCGTCGGCAATTCCCGGATGATCCGGTTCTCCCGGAACGAGGATAGGATCCTGTAGATGGTGACCTTATTGATTTTCTGCTCAGGATCCGTTCTCTTCAGGATCTCCCCTGCACTCAGCGGCCCGTCTGCCCGGATCATGACCGTCAGTACGGCAACCCGCCGGGCGGTTTGACTCAGACCGGCCTCCCGGAGGGTCCCTTCCACATTACAGTGCTCTCTTTTCAATGACATATTTACCCTTTATATAAAATGCAACTCGATTGCAATTTATTTTCATGCATTCTTTACCCATGATTCTATTGAGGGTAATGCAATAAAATTGTTGACTTTTAGCAAAAACAGGAGCAGATTCAAGCCCGTATGTCAATGTCACCAGAACCCCGATAAAATGGTGAGGTGATGGTGATTTTCTAAAGACCCAGTATCTCAGACCAGAGAGCGGGGTTTTCTGTTTTTATTTGGAAAGATCATGAAGAAAAATTTGAAGGACTATAGAAAAGAGATGTCAAAAATGCAGGCCGGGTCTGATGCATTGAATAAAAGAATGCCTGTAGCAGCCGATCAAAGGGGTTTCCAAAAGAGAGAGGGTTATCCCAAGATTCCGCCGTCTAAAAAATGGATCACCGCATTACTGCCATTTTTGGTGGCTCTCTTAATGGCTATTCTCGCTCTTATTTCCATTATTTTTTCTGCAGGACTGATAAAATGATTGCTGAAAGACCCAGGTCATATGGATGGGAGGAACAGCCGAACTCTAACTGATCTTGTGGGGTAAGATATAAATAAAGATCACAGGTTCAGTTGACTATTGATGATTGGCAGGGGAAAGAGGGAAATTATGATCGCTCCACCAGAAGAGAAAAAAATATTTTACTATTTCGATGATTTCAAACAAGGACAGGCATTTGATCTGGGTTCCACATCTATTTCTCAGGAAGATATTATTGAATTTGCCCAAAAATACGATCCTCAACCCTTTCATTTGGACAAAGAGGTAGCCGGATTCATTTTTGGAGGTATTATTGCCAGTGGTTGGCATACGGCGGCTTTGTGTCAGCGTCTTCTCGTTGACTCCTTTCTTAGTAAGACAGCCGGCCTGGGGTCTCCCGGTGTAGACGAGTTACGTTTTTTAAAACCCGTACGACCAGGGGATACGCTTTCAGGAAAGCTCACGATCACAGAAATTCGACCCTCCAAAAGTAAGACGGACCGCGGATGGATAAAGGCAAAAGGAGAAATGATCAGACAGGACGGTGAGGTTGTCTTGAGTTTGGTGGGTACGATCATTGTTGCACGACGCACGAATTAACACGAAGCAAGCTTGCTGTTCTTTACTGGTTAGGATATTTGTTCTTCAAAATTTGACTGTGTATCGAAAATATTCTAAAAGCGACATAAGAAACATTAAGCATGCCCATACTGGAGAGAAGAAATGAAGCCTTTTGCGACCATCGCCATTGTGATTTTTTCGTTTATCGCCATTGGACATCTTATCCGCATGTTCTTTAAATGGGAGGTCATTATCCATGACATTCACATTCCCTTATGGGTGAGTGGTATTGCCGTTATTATTTTTGTGGAGCTTGCCTATATGCTTTGGCGGGAATCCCATCAAAGAAAGTAAGACACCCTTTCTTCGGTTTGTCATAGCTGGAAAGACTAAAAATATTAGTGAGGTGCCGCAGGAGGTAGGGAATCAAGGTTAATGAAAACACTTTATTTTGAAGATTTCGGAACGGGGGATCACTTTGAATCGCCGGGTATCACCATAACGGAGGCGGCCATCATCGATTTTGCCATGCACTTTGATCCACAGCCCTTTCATATGGATCGGGAGGCGGCAAAGGAGTCCATCTATGGAGGCCTCATTGCCAGCGGCATCCACACCACTGCGGTCACCTTCCGTTCATTTCTTCTGACGGGTATACTGACCAACAATTTAGGATCGCCGGGCTTTGATGAACTACGCTGGCTCCGGCCTGTTTATCCGGGCGATACGCTGCGGACGATGGCCGAAGTCATCGAGGTTCGCCCCTCCTCTTCCCGACCCGACCGCGGAACGGTCCGTTTCCGGTGCATCACCCTGAATCAGCGCAACGAGCCGGTGCAAACAGTCCTTTGTAATCAATTGCTGAAACGAAGGTCAGACAAGGCTAAATCTTGACCTTCCCCCCAATAACCGGTCCAGATGGGAATGCGCTTTTATTCTGATAACGATGATGTCTCGAAAATTTATGATCCTGTTTGGAATGACCATCGGCTCCATTGCAGGCGGGTATATACCCACTCTACTGGGAGCTAACACATTTTCAGTAACCTCATTATTTGGAAGTACTGCCGGTGGAATACTCGGCATATGGCTGGCATTCAAAATTTCCCGCTAAATGAGCTGCCATGCGATAACGGCTCCGGATTTTGTGAGAGCGATCTGGTATATTTAGAATCATCCTATGGATATTCGTTCCGAAAGCAGCAAACAGTGACGGCGCAAACGCCTGAAGAACGTTATCCCAATAGTCTAAAAAAGCAATCAGGAGAGAGGAACCATGCAAGAGGATCAAACTTCAAACGGCAAAGTGGCCGAGACAGAAAAAGAGCTCGTAAAAGAGAACAGCGGCACGGAGAAGATTGTCGATAAACAAGTCATCGAACCGGAGAATGCTCTGCCGGAGGTGACCATCGAAGCGCTTCCCGAAAGGATCCGGGTGGCATGCGCCAGTGCGGGATGGTTGAAACTGTTGCCCGTCCAGGCCCGGGCGATTCCCTATATCCTCGCCGGACGGAACCTGATGGTCCAGTCACAGACGGGGAGCGGAAAGACAGGGGCATTCATCCTGCCGATCCTGGAGCGGGTGGATATGGCGAAGAAAGCTTGCCAGATCCTGGTCCTCGTGCCCACCCGTGAGCTGGCCCTTCAGGTCTCCCGCGAAGCAGAACTCCTCGGCAGCGATCTCAAGATGGGAACGGCTGCGGTGTATGGCGGCGTGAAATACGGTCCTCAGCTCGATGCCTTCCGGCAGGGCGTGCAGCTCGTCGTGGGGACGCCGGGGCGCATTCTCGACCATCTTCTCAAAGGGGCGCTTTCCCTGGAGAACCTGAAAATCATCGTCTTCGACGAGGCCGACCGCATGCTCTCCATGGGGTTCTATCCCGACATGAAGCGGATCCAGCAGTTTCTTCCCTCCCGGCCGATCAGCGGTTATATGTTTTCCGCAACCTTTCCCGCCTACGTGATGCGTCTCGCCGGCGAGTTTCTCAGCCATCCCGAGTTTCTCAGCCTGAGCCGGGATCATATCCATGTGGCCGGGACGGATCACATCTACTATCTCGTGCCGGGGATGCAGCGGGAACGATCCCTCGTCCGGATTATCGAAGTGGAGAACCCCGTCTCCGCAATCGTTTTCTGCAACACGAAGTCAACGGTGCACTATGTGTCTGTGGTTCTCAAGCGTTTCGGATACGACGCCGACGAACTGAGCTCCGACCTCGCCCAGGGGGCACGGGAACGGATCATGGGGCGGGTGAAGAAGGGGACCCTCCGTTTCCTCGTGGCAACCGATGTGGCGGCCCGGGGGATAGACATTCCCGACCTGTCCCATGTGATCCAGTATGAACCGCCGGAAGACCCGGAACTCTACGTCCACCGGGCGGGACGCACGGGGCGCGTGGGGGCGAGCGGCGTGGCCATTTCGATCGTGGCGGGGATGGAGCAGTTCAAGCTCAGGGAGATTTCCCGCATCTTCGATATCGACCTGCATGAAAAAACACTTCCCACCGATGAGGATGTTGAAACGATCGTTTCACAGCGGGTGATCGCCTCTCTGGAGGCCGAACTCCGTTCACGGGACAGCCTGGAAAACGAGCGCATGCAGCGCTTCATCCCCCTGGGCCGGAGTCTGACCGAGGCGGAGGAGGAATCCCCTCTGATTGCTATGCTTCTCGATGATTACTATCAACGGACCCTTCAGGCCCCGCCAGAGACCCCTGCGGTCGAGGAAGCGCCCCCTGCCCCCGACGGAAAGAAGGAACACGCACCATGGAGGGACGGTCGCCGCAGCGCAACGGCACAGCGGCCGGGAACCCGTCGTCGAAAGGACAAGGATAGAAAGAGTCACGCCCCGCGTGACTGATGTCGGCCCCGTTTTCTCCTTGACAGGCCCGGGGGCGCTTCCTATACTTGGCTACTCATATCAAAGAGTGATAAACAGAAAACCGTAGAATATTCATAAGGATAATTGAATCGAATTCAAAAAGTTCCGCTCATGACCCGTCTTAAAAAGTCTCCCGCTTCACCTGGTTCCCTTTTATTCCGTATCCGGCTGATTCTGGCCACGGGATGGGACATCCTGCTGGACGGCTTAACGAATTATCAGATTAACGGTAATACCAATCAGGCAGCGGCTATTGCCCTCTATGCCATTCTGTCCATCATCCCGCTTTTCATCCTGACCATCCTGATGGCCGGTCAGTTTTTCGGGTCCGACCCGAATATTCAGCGTGAAATCATCGACGGAATGCGGGGCCTGCATCCCTACTTTTCGGGAGACCTGCTGATCCAGTTGGGACGGATCGATGAAAAACAGCATATCCTCGGCGGGGTCGGCATTATCAGTCTGATCTGGTTTTCCGCCATGATCTTCGGCGCAATCGAAACGGCCTTCAATATCATCTTCCGGTCAAAATCCTATCGAAACTATATTGTCTCCAAATTATTAGCCATCGCGATGATCCCCCTGGGATGGGCTGTCGGTGTGGCCAGTGTCGTTCTCACCTACGTCACGACCATTCTGGCCCAGCAACCCACGATGTTTAAGGCAGAGATTCTGATTATTCACGGCTTTTTATTTCGCTATGTGATCCCGTACCTCGTTACCGTTGTTTTTTTTACGATTGTCTACAAAATCATTCCTCCTGTTAAAGTCAGGCTGGGCCTCGCTCTGACGGCAAGCGCCATTTTTTCAGCACTCATGGAAGTGGCAAAACAGTTTTTCACCTGGTATGTGTCCAACTACACCCGCTACAATGTCATCTTCGGCTCCCTGGAAACAGTGGTTATCCTGGTCATCTGGGTCTTTTATATGGCCCTGATCCTGCTTTTCTGTGCAGAGCTCATCTCTTCCTACCAGCGCAGAGATTTGATCCTTCTGGAGAAAGCCCTGCTGAAGCCCGGTAAAAACCGCAAAAAAATCGATGAGCGCCTCTTCAAGAAATTCGGCCGCGTCTATCCGAAGGATGCCTTTATCTTTAAAGAAGGAGATCCCGGCCGTGAAATGTATTACATCCTCACCGGGCATGTCCGATTGGAAAAGAGGGCCGGCCAGGTCAAAAAGGAGCTGGCGGAGCTGAAGACGGGGGCCTATTTCGGTGAAATGGCCGCGCTGATTGATGCCCCCCGCACCGCATCCGCGATCGCAAATGACAACTGCCATCTGGCCGTTATTGACGGAGATACTTTTCGGCACCTCATACGGGAAAGTGGAGAAGTTTCCCTTTTTATGCTAAAGGAATTTTCCCGGCGCATCAAAAACACCAATGCCGTCCTGGAAGAACTGACCCAGGAATGGATTAAGCTGATGGCCATTCTCTATTTCTTCAAGGAATGGCCCTTGAAAACCGGCCAGGACCCCGTGGGCGAACTGGCCGGATACACGGGGAAAGAACCTGCCGATATCCAGGAAGTCCTGAAAGAGCTCAGTGACGAGGGTGTCCTCGCGGTTCAGAATGAAAAGGTTACGGCATTCATCAAGGAAAAAGCCTGGAACCTGCTCAGCAAGCACGTTTTCGGATAACGGATTGAGGCACATTCCTATGAGTAGAACCATCACGATGGAACCTCTGAAAATTATCTTTGCCTCCATTGCCCTGATGATTTCACTGTGCATGATGCCCCAAACATTGGTGGCAGAGGAAAACTTTCCCGTCCCCACCGGCGCGGTGAATGATTTCGCCGGGGTCATCTCCGCGGAATACCGGCAGAAGATGGAACAACTATCCCGGGAAGTCCTGGAAAAGACCGGAACAGCCCTCGTGGTGGCCACCATTACCACCATTGGCAATAATGAATTCAATGATTACGTCAACCGTCTTTACTCGGCCTGGGGCATCGGCAAAAAGGGAGAAGACAAGGGAGTCCTGATCGTTCTGACCCTGAAGGAAAGAAAAGTCCGGATTGAAACGGGCTATGGCGTGGAAGGTATTCTCCCGGACGGGCTGGTGGGGGAAATCCGGGATCGATCCATCATCCCCTGGCTTAAAGCGGGGGATTACGGCAAGGGACTGGCCGAAGGCATGTCCGCGATCGCCGGCATCGTGGCGAAAAATGCTAACGTCACGCTGATTGGCCAGCCGGCTAAGATCCAGCCCCGACCGCGACAAGTCAGAAGTGGTAGCCACTGGCTATTCTGGCTGGTGGTCCTGCTCATTCTCGCTCCACTGCTCGGCACTCGTCAGGGCAGGGATATGCTTCCCTGGATTCTGCTGGGATTCTTCAGTGGTGGTGGCGGTCGAGGGAGTGGTGGTGGATTTGGAGACTTTGGCGGCGGTGGGTTCGGTGGATTTGGCGGTGGCAGCAGCGGCGGCGGCGGTGCCGGCGGTGATTTTTAATTTGAGGTGATTTTATGGCGAAGATACCCAATAAACCCGAAGAGATTTTTTCTGAAATCACAAATGACTTCAAGGGCATTTTTGGAACTGAACTGATTTCCATCATTCTTTACGGAAGCGGCGCCCGGGGAGATTACATATCCGGAATATCGGATATTAATTTTCTGTTCATCCTCACCCAAAAGGGGATCGAAGATCTCTCCAGAGTCCTGGGCCTGGCAACCCGCTGGAAAAAGCGGAATGTCGCCACCCCCCTCTTTATGACCCAGGATTATATCCTGTCTTCTCTGGATTCCTTTCCCGTCGAATTTCTCAACATGAAACGGCATCATGTGCTGGTCTTTGGCGAGGACGTCCTGGCGGCGCTGACCTTTCAGCCGGAGCATCTAAGACTGCAGATTGAACGGGAGCTTAAGGCAAAGATTCTCCATTTGAGGAAAGGCTATCTGGAAACGGAAGGCAAGGATAAGAATATTCGACAGCTCATCAAAATTTCCCTGACATCGTTCGCCGCCCTTTTCCATGCCCTGCTTTATCTGAAAAACCTTGAAGTCCCGAAAGCGGGACGCGATGTCTTCCCGGCAGCCGCAAAGGCCTTTGCCATCGACGCGGACGTCTTCATGAAATGTGCGGACGTCAAGGAAGAAAAAGACCATTTTTCATCCTCTGAAATTCAGAAGCTTTTTAAAGACTATCTGAGGGAAGTAAACCGACTATGTGATATCATAGATCACCTGGAGCTATGATATCTGCCGGAATAATCAATAAATGATGCAGGAGGTATAGTATGACTAAAGGAAAAATTACTTTTTTCGCGACCATTGGTGTCATTCTCTTACTCGTGATTTCCCTTTACGGATTTTTTAAGGGAACCTACAACCGGTTCGTGTCCATGGATGAGGCCGTAAAAAGTTCCTGGGCACAGGTCGAAAATCAGTTACAGCGCCGCTACGATCTGATTCCGAATCTCGTGGAGACCGTCAAGGGTTATGCGAAACAGGAGCAGAACGTCCTCGTGGAAGTCACCAATGCCCGGGCCAAGGTCGGCGGTGCAGCCAATGTACCGGACAAGATCACGGCCAACAATGAGCTGTCGGGCGCCCTGAGCAGACTGATGGTGGTTGTGGAAAGGTATCCTGACTTGAAATCCAACCAGAATTTTATCCGGCTTCAGGATGAACTGGCGGGTACAGAGAACAGGATTGCCGTCGAGAGGATGCGCTACAACGATGCGGTCAAAGCTTATAATGTGGCCATCAGAAGCTTTCCGGCCAATCTGTTAACCGGCATGTTCGGCTTTGCGAAAGCCACTTTCTTTGAAGCCCCCTCCGCAGCGAAGGCCACACCGCAAGTCAAATTTTAGCGTTTCAAATATTCTGATTTCAGCTCCCCTGCCCTTTTACGGGCGGGGGAGAACATCGGATCGATCCATGAAGAATGCTATTCCATCCGGAATGGGAAGGGGAGGAGTTGCGAAATCATCAGGTGTTGATAGTTTCCCCTGCCATCATCGATGACGACCAGTGTTCCTTTGTCAAACTCAGCAATAATCTGCCGTTCGTCCGGCGCGGGAGCCCCGATCCGGTTATCGGGGAATATGTTCAGAACAGCCTTGAAATGGGTATCCCCTTCCGAAATGGCTTTGTAAAGCGCCACCTTCATGGCCGTTTCGGTATATCCCAGGATCGCATTTTCAACATTGCAACCCGTATAGATTTTACCCGAAGAGGTCAGCACGGCCGCCCCGACCGGAATGTTTGAATAAGGGGCGTAGGCATAAAAGGTTGCTTCCCGGGCTTTGTCCAACATTCTCCCGACCTCGTCCTGTGTCAGCTCTTCGACAAACCACTTGCGGTAAATCCGGTCATAGGTCCCATCCTGCCTGATTCTCTGCATTCCTTCATCGATCAAACCCAGAAGCTCTTGGTTGCCCTTTTTTACCACATAATAGAGTGACGAAACCTCCAGGGGGGTACTAACGGGAAAAACATCCCTGAGATTATACTTCCGGATATTGAAAAGGGCTGTCCTTTCACTTCCCACGAAAGCATCGGCCTTGTTCTGAAAGACCGCCAGCAGGGCTTCCGACTCCGTATCATAAAGAACAGGCTTGAAGCCTTTCTGTTCCAGAAGTTTCTGATATAAGGAGTCTTTCTGCGTGGTCACTTTTTTATCTTTTAAATCCTTCAGATTCCTGATGTTCGATTGTTTCGTTGTAAAAATAGTAATTTTCAGATCAGAGTATGGCCCATGAGAAAAATCGTATATTTTTTTCCTGTCTTCCTTTTTAGCCATCCCCGAAGTGACATGAACCTTCCCCTGCTTGAGCGCCTCCTGGGCATCCCCCCAGGACAAGGGCTTATACTCCATATTGACATTCTTATCTTTTAAGGCGGCTGCCAGGACCTCAATATCAAATCCGATGGGTTTACCGTTTTCCATAAAGGTAAAAGGCGGATAATCTTTGTCAAAAGCATAAAGGATCGTTTTATCTTCTGCGATGGCCCCGGAATTTATCTGAAACAAGAAAAACATCGATAACATCATGGTGTATATCTTCATCTTGAACCTCCTGCAATGATATGAAACGCCCCGTTCACGGGATGGGGCTTGCGCAATACGCTTTTTGTCATCAAACAAACCGTGACGGATGACTTCTTTTCTATTATAATCTCTGCGGTCCGTCAAATAAATAGATGGGACCCATCACCAGAGCGGAGGCCGATCCTTGATTTTCAAACCGGAAGATCGAAAAATATGTGAGTCGCTCCTTCAGACTGCACGTCGTCGGAACGGGGCGGCGAAATCCGTCAATGAACTGATGATCGAGGCAGGAAAATGCTTTCTGGGGACTCCTTATGCATCTAACGTCCTTGAAAGGGAGGGACCGGAGGAACTGGTCATCAACCTCCGGCAGATGGATTGTTTCACCCTGGTTGAGAATGTCCTGGCGCTGGCCAGGCTGATCAAATCTGGGAAATCTGATTTTGGCGACTATGCGGACGCACTGGCAGCGATCCGCTACCGGAGGGGCCGGCTGGAAGGATATCCCTCACGGCTTCATTATTTTTCCGATTGGATCTTTGACAACCAGCGGAAAGGCATTGTCCAGAACATCAGCCGCAGGCTGGGCGGACAGCCTTATCTAAAAAAGATTGATTTTATGACAAGATACGCGGATCGCTACCCCGCACTGCAGGACCGCAACGTCTACCGGCAGATGGCGGCCGTGGAAAGAAGGATGCGGCGGCGGGTGCTTTACTACATTCCCAAGCAGTTCGTGCGAAACATGGAAAGTCGGATTGCCGACGGAGATCTGATCGCCGTCACGGATGCTGCGGAAGGGCTGGACGTCACGCATGTCGGCCTGGCCGTTCATGCGAAAAAAAAGCTGCACCTTCTGCACGCCTCCAGTGCCGCCCGCAAAGTCGTCATTTCCAAGGAAACCCTGGATCGCTATCTTGCCGGAAACAAGAGCCGGACAGGCATCATGGTCGCTCGGGCGGTTGATTTCGTAAAACCTTAATTGCTGATCCGGTTAACGCTTACGGCGAATGGTTCCGGCGCCTTTCGGATCTTTTCGTATTCTCTACTGCTTTTACCTCACCTCACATGTCGGCGACGGCCCGGCCGGTCCTGTGAAGCCGGATGACAAGGGCGGCACCGACGGCGGTGGCGAGAAAGGCGGGATATCAGGTTTTACGGGCAACAGCACCGGTATCCCGTTTGGTCCCGATACATATCCGTATTGCCCCACGCTGTAGATCTGCGACCCCGCCTTGTTATAAACGATGATCGCGCCGTCGGATACCTCAACGTAGAGGCCGTCGGGAAGCTTTTCGCAATCCTGCTGGCAGAAGGTGGCTCCGTAGCTGGTGCCCCTGATACCCAGGACGGCCGTCGAGGTACTTACGCGGTAGCTATCCGCATCTCCCCGCTTTCCAATCAGTCCGGTGATCGCCCGCATGCCTCCCCTGATCAGGACGAAGAAGGATCGATCCTCTCGGGGACGGTCTTTGTCAAAAGCGAACCGCTCCACCTTGAAATGCGTATTGGGGCGCAGCGTGATATTGCTGTTGTCGCGCATTTTTATGCTTGCATAGGTCCGTTTCTCAGTGATCAGCACATCACCCTCTTCCACCGTGGAATTGATGCTCAGCGCCCGGACGCTGCCATCCGCCTTCTTCGCCAGCAGGGGACCGCTGAGATGGGTGACCGTTCCGGCCGAAACAGCCCCCCAGGCCGAGGATATCGTCGCCAGAAAGACCATCAGGGCCAATATCAGCTTAATTGCAATAGTTCTTCTTGGGTTTGAGATCATCTCCAGCGCCTCCACCTGGTGAACCTGACGTTGTGAATAGGGACGGGTTAACCGTATTGATAATTGATTGCACAAGGACCTGAAGCGACACACCCAGTTCCTCCGTCGCCGGGAAGTAGATGACCGTCGAGGAGTCTGTTCCGGGCACGATGCTGGGGGTCTTGCAGACGCCCGCATAGTCGATGGTGCCGGCCGGGCATCGACAACCGGCGCCGATAAACACCTGGCCGCCGGGGCAGGCGCAGAGACTACCAACCAACTGCTGGCCGCCGGTGCAGATGATCGGCTGGCAGAGATTGCCGACCAACTGCTGGCCCGTCGGGCAGATAATCGGCTGGCAGAGATTGCCGACCAGTTGCTGGCCCGTGGGGCAGGTAATCGCCTGGCAGGTGTTGCCCACCAGTTCCTGGCCCGTCGGGCAGGTAACCACCTGGCAGGTATTGCCGACCAACTGCTGACCCGCGGGGCAGGTAATCGGCTGGCAGATGCCGCCGACCAGTTCCTGGCCCGTCGGGCAGGTCAGTGGTGTGGGCGGCGTGGGTGTAGGTGGAGGTCCAACCCCCCGCAGGTAAGGATAGGACCCGGCAACTATGCCCCAGGTACCTGTGAAGTCCCATCCGACAAAAGTGCTCTGGGTCTTCATCTCGGCCGTCGTCTTTCCCGTGCCGCCGGCGCTGGCGGTCTGGCCGGACGTCTGGGTGTCCCAGTAACTGCTGGTAATTGTGCCTGCATTAGAACCCACCAGCCCGCCCACAACGTCACCGCTTACGTGACCCGTGCTGTAGGAATTGGTGATAGTCGTCCCACCAGAATAGTAAGGTCCATTCAGCCCAACCAGTCCGCCAGCAGTAGTGCTGCCGCCGCCATTGACCGTGCCGGTGCTGTATGAATTACTGATATTGCCGGCATGATTTTGTCCCACCAGTCCGCCAGCCTGAGTGCTGCCAGTGACCGTGCCGGTGCTGTATGACTTGCTGATGCTGCCGTCATTTCCCCCCACCAGCCCGCCCGCGCCCGCGCCGCTTACGTTCATGCTGCTGTATGAATTGCTGATGCTGCTCACGCCAGACTGATTCCCACCTGTCAGTCCTCCGGTAGCGCCGGTGCCGGTTGCAGTACCCGTACTGTATGAGTTGCTGATGTTGCCCCAAATCCACCCCACCAGCCCGCCGACAAAGCCGCCTGAGCCGGTTATGGCGGCACTCGCGCTATAGGAATTGCTGATGTTGTTGGTGGGGGTATCCATCTGCCCCGCCAGACTGCCTACAAACAGCTTGCCGGTTATCGTCGTCGAACTCAGCCCGATGTTCTGGATCGTTGCGCCACTGGCGTATCCAAAAAGGCCGATATAATCAGTCGCAGGTCGGTTGATATAGAGGCCGCTGATGTTGTGGCTATTGCCGTTAAAGCTGCCTGTAAAAGGGTTACCGGAGGTACCCACAGGCAGGAAGCCCGCGCCGCTGTACCATCCTGAGGTTGAACTGGCATCGATGTTGTTGGCCA